>MDSY01077834.1_pt1 | contig 15943 bp, 15 predicted proteins | sample 811131 | NCBI WGS metagenome assembly MDSY01 (sample SAMN05326643, study PRJNA326480) | marine metagenome | isolation source: seawater | place: Atlantic Ocean: South West | collected 2010
AAACGAGTCCGCAGCCACATTGACCGTGGCCTCGGTGAGCCCGCCAAGATCAGTGCCGCCACCTGAAGCATTGATGGTGACCGTAGAGCCGGTAGCCGAGGTGGTGACGTTAGTTCCGCCCGCAAAAGTCAGGGTTCCAGAGCTTGTAATCGCGCTGGTGGAGCCACTGTCGCTTGCTGCCGTAATGCTTGTAACGGTGCCCTGGTATTGGTCCGCAGAGTTGATCGTTACCGTAGAACCAGTGGCCGATGTGGTCACATTGGTCCCACCCTCGAACGTCAAAGTGCCAGATCCTGTGATTGCGGTGGTCGATCCGCTATCACTTGATGCCGTGACGCTCGTGACTGTCCCCTGGTACTGATCAGTAGAGTTGATCGTTACCGTAGAGCCCGTTGCGGATGTAGTGACATTTGTGCCACCCGCAAAGGTCAGAGTTCCAGAGCTTGTAATGTTGCTTGTAGATCCGCTGTCACTTGAGGCCCCAATGCTGGTCACGGTGCCGTTGTTATCTGCGTCAATCGTTACGGTGGTGCCAGAGACAGAAGTAGAAACCCCGGTCCCGCCCGTGTAAGTGAGCGTCCCAGAACTTGTGATAGCGCTTCCAGAGCCAGCGTCTGCAGCTGCAGTGATGCTGGTTACCGTTCCAGTGGCGCTGGAGTTCAGCTGACCGCTGGATGCCGTAAGGCCAGTCCCGGCCATCGCGGAAGCCAGATCTGTCAAAGCCTCCTTCTTGGCTGTGCCGGTAGACCCGCCATCCAGGAAGAGCATGTAGTCAGCAGAGACATCTATGGCTGCCTCAGTTGTTAAAGCCGGGAGTTTCCCGGCAATATCATCCACAGACTCTACAATCTGGGTGCTGCCATCAGAGTCCAGCAGAAGCATCTTGTCTGCGGTGGCGATCACCCCATCAGAAAGCTCGCTGATGTCCAGATTTACTGTGACGCTACCGGAAGTACCGCCACCAGATATGGCAGTTCCAGCAGTGACACCAGAGATTGTGCCAGCACCACCACCTGTCACGCTCGGTCTTGAAAGAGCCATTAGTCACCCCATCCAACGATGATTAGGTATTCTGCCGAAATGGCGTTATCGCTGCCCGTATCGGGCGAAGACTTGTGGTAGAGCTTTCCGGTGCTGCTATAGAACGGTACTCCGCCGGTCACCTGATTGTCGACAGTGGCGGCTGCTGTGCCGTTCTCCATCACCACATTGACCCCGGTGCCACCAGAAGTTCTGGCAAGAATCGGGTCCACAGTAGAAGCCGAGCCGGAAGTCTTGACGCACATCTGGCGCAAGACTCGGCCCTTGGTCACCCCAAGGTCGATGGTTTCTTCAGTAGAGCTCGAAACGCTTGTCTCTGTAATCTGGACAACGATCTCGTTGCCCTTTCGGGTAACCGTGTTGGACATTTCTTCTCCGTCAGTCAGTCATTCAAGAAGTGTAGCTGTCTCTGTCGGGTATTCTATCAATGGTGAGAGTAAATACCCAGGAATCTACATCCCAAGCCTTCGCAGAAACGAAGCATGCTTGGTCCGTAAAGCCGAGGTTGCTATCGGTCAGGGATACAATATCTCCCAGCGTAAGAAACGCAAACTGTGGCGCAGCCCGATATTGAACGCTTCGCGCAGGGAGGGCCTCTGTGTCGGAAATATATCTAATGATTCTCTGTGCAGTGCTTCGCTCGTAAACGTATGCACTCTCCACCCTCTTCCATCTTTGACCATACCGGGCGATCGACGTTGTTGTGGCAGATGTAGAGAAACTGGAAGGGTTTCCAGACTGCTTAATGCCGGTCACCCCGTACCTGCATGGGCTGTTCTCTTTGGCATCGAATGCGTACCCAATACTGATTGAGTTGTATATTTCGGAAAGTCCAGCCTCTACTTGGACTGGACTTATTTGTTGAAATTCTAGAGATGCGGACACACTAAACCCGTGTGAAGACGGGGCCCGCACGTCATGAACAATGGGATACAGCCCGTTTGGACCGTTCTTGATAGACATGGGCAACACTTCCGCAAGAGCAGAAACCCAGTCCCACGGGCTTGTTTCAAAATTATTGATATAGCCGGAAACCTTGAATTGATTCAAATAGTCTGAAACCGCCGCAAATTCTCCATGATCCACTTCAAGGGTAGAGAATTGAAGAATGTATCGAATCACGTCACCGGCACCATCTAACTCTTGTGAGGTGTTCCACGGGTTCTTAATGCCCCCACCGTAAAAGCTGCCTGAAGTGGGCCTCCAATTTACCCAATATGGCTCTTTCTTGTTGTCGAAAGAAGCTGAGTACGATGGGGAGCAATAGGCTATTTGCCTACTTAGCTCATCTAAACCGTTAGTTACGTTAAAGCTGAGTTCTTGTCCATCACCATTTGTTATAAATACAGTCTCAGCATTTACGTGATGACCAGCGATCAGCAGTCTGGTCGCAGACCCCGTGTCCCAGTCGTAATTTAATATGTAAGCCGGGCTGCCTGGCACGTGGGTTGATGTTCCGTCAGAGTCCTTATATGTCCCAGGAGTCCCGAAAACCAAAGGATATGGCTTGCCATCATGCGGAGTAAGCGCGGCTGTGGTTATGCCTTGTTGAATTGAGTCTGATGGGAGAATTATAAGACCGTCATCCTGTGCCGCAGACGCCTCAACACTAAGGCTGACAACTCCTTGAGGCTGGTCAGGAAAAGCATACTGTGGCGAAGTAATAAACCCAGAAAGGACCACAAGACGGCCTTCATAGGTCTGCTCAATAGAGCCGTCAGAAACCAGCACACACGATAGCTCGGCTTTCGAACCAGACAAGTAGTGCCCCTTTTGAATCTGGCCCGCCACGTCAGTATTGAAATCCAAGTCTAACGAAATCACCTGCTGATCGATCGAATGATCAAATCTACTCAGCGTCTCAGAAAACCCAGGGTCGTCGAGGCCGCCCTCGAAAGAAATGACGGAGCCATTGTCTTTGGAGATGTTCACTGGCTCTGTTGAGAACCGGTACAGCCTCCCGCCGAATGTGACCTCAAGAAGCCAGATTAGCGAAGAAGAGCTGGTTTTCTTCAGCCTAAGCGGCATTACACGATCTCCTCAATATTGACTGATGCCACCCTAAACACCTCTCCAGGATCTACGTTCTCATCCCCCACAACGCTTTCCAGACGGGCTGGAGCAGCAAGCCTTCCGGCCACAAACTGATGGCGCCTGTTGAGCGTGATAGTGTTTCCAGACTTGTCCACGGACGGAAGATATACAACAGCTTTGTCTGGCCCGTTCATCATTCGCACAATGCCTTCAATCTGGTACGGAGCATCCCCAACACTGGCGATGGGCTCGGCGCTTCCGTCCGCAGAACCAAGTATGTAGTCAGGGTCCGGCGAGGAGCCTTGGACGGAGCTTACGTCGACACCATCCGTCCAAGCGAACTGCACAATTCTCTGGGCGGGTCCGTAATTCTTGGATGTAGTCGTCCCATCTGTTCTCGCGACTACCGAAGTGTTTGCCGTAGTCTCGATGATTCTGCCCCTGGAGTATTGGCGCCCGAAAGCTTCAACCCATCCGACTATGACATTGCCGATCTCAAAATACCCGTCAACGGTGCTCTGTGCGTCGATCATAAGCCTGTAGCCAGCGTACTTGGAGCCGTTCAGCTTGGCGATCACGGTCACGTTTGGAGACATGATGTAGCCGAGGTTCCCTGATGACCTGTCAGATGCGGCAGCCCCATCCAAGATGACTGTTGGAAGCTTTTGGGTAGTGGTCCCCTTCCATTTACCGCTGGTGTTTGTGGATATCTTTCTAAGGTTAGTTCCGCTCCCGTCCTTGAGCCCAAAAGTTCCACCCTCAAGCTCGGCGGTGTAGAGGTATTGATTCCCGGCAGCGGTTGCCTTGGGCATCACAGAGCCGCCCTCTCGGGTCCAGTGCAAGTCGGTCATGCCTGACGCAGAGTCAATCTCAGCTACCGTGTCCCATGACGAAGTGCCGGAGTTGTACCCCTGCAGCTCTCCCGTCCTCCAGTTAATTCCAAGCAAGCAGATGCCGATAACATCGTTACCAGGGAACGAGTCGTCTGCTCCAAGGATGGTGTTGTCCAGTGCGAGCGCGATTGTCTGCTGGGTTATGCCAGTGCTTCGCCATCTTACTCTTGGCGTCTGGGACTCCGAGAACAAAACCCTGCTTATTGGGTATCCGTACCTGGTCCCAACAATAAACAAATCATCTTTTCTGGCTGGCCCACCATAAGCTGTGACGAAGGTTCCAGCAGTCACATAAGATCGGCTTCCAAGAGTCGAGTAACCCTTGGCCCACAAATCGTTGGGGTTGACCTGTGCAGTGATGTTTTCACCGGCAGACTGGCCCATGGAAACGTGAAACTCTGTCCACTTGCTGGTGCCCAGGGCGTCCAGTTGTCCCCATTTGACTTCATTGTTCGCAGAAGCAGATGATGTGTCATTGTTTAATGTCGTACTACCGATCGACTTAGTCCACTCCCTATCGTTCGCGCTGTTCTTGGTCCTGTACCATACTTGATAGGCCCCATCACTGCTTCCAGTCGTCCCACCCTTTATGGCGACAATGAACTCTCTCTCAGTGGTCATGTCTATGGCAACGTCCGAACCTATCTGAGATGATGCGTTGTTGTCGTAGACCCGGAACGCGGCGGCACTAAAAGATATAGATACGTCATAGTCATTGCTGGCGGGACTTGTTTGGGCGAGCCTTATTCTGACTGCGACATTCTGCTGAGACACATTTCCGATATTGCATATTAGCGAAAATCGAACAAGCAGCCCGTCCGTAAAAATGTTGGAGTCAGGATTGGCGGTGTACTCGACCTTTGTGCCTCCACCACCGCTGAGTTGTAGCTGCCCAGAAGCCAGCGTCTCCGTTGGGGATCCGGCAACCGTCTTAGTCCAATACCCAGTGTCTCCAGGAAGATCGAAAGGCAACCAATTGTAAACCCAGCCCCCGCGCCTAGTTTCGTCTGTATACCCCTCAATGGCAGGCATTGTTACCGTGGAGCTTCCACCAAGCGCCAACATTGAGAGACTATCGTCTTCATTTCCTGGGTCCGCCCGATGATTGCACATAAGCAACACGCGCCCGCGCGCAAAAGTGGCGGAATAGTTCGCAGGAGCGGTCGTTGTGTCACCGGAAGACCACCAAACCCCACCGGGGGCGGTGTAGGAAGAGTCTCCAGCGATTATCCCTGAACTTCCAAGAAACTCTATTGCTGCCCCGTCATCTCTTGAGACGAAGCAAACACCAAACCTGGTCGTTGTAGGTGAGACGCTTCCAACACCGTCAGCGTATATGTAGATCTTCCCATCATCAGAAACCGTCACGCAGCTTTCTCCGGCGGCAGACGTAAATGTTCCCGATGATATTGGCGCCACATTGACGCTGAGCGTATCTGTCGAGGAGGAGTCCCCAGTTGTTAACGGCTGGTACGCGGACCCTATCTTTGTCAGGTTAACTTTTTGAAGAGCTGATGACTCGCTTGAGACACTTGTCACAACAAAAGAAGATGACTGATATGCCACGTCAAACTTTGATAATTCATGAAACAGATCCAACCCGCCAAAGGAGTCTGTTGACTCTGGTCCCTTCTCTACCTCAGTAAAGAACAATCCAGCAGAATCGGACGCATATTGCCTCCATACCTCCATGTTCGTAAGGCTGCTGTTGTCGCTTCTGAGCCCCACCATAAGCAGCACTTGGCCGCCACCATATGCGGCGCGAATTCTGGTCAGCTTGTCTGTTGTTGCACCACCACTCGCACTTCCGCTGCTGATAGAGATCGGCTCCTGCAAGACGGACGACGCCGCAACCGACCATGTGGCGCCCTTATCCGTAGACTCGTATGCTCGAATATTTCCCAGGGTAGAGCCAGAGTCTTCTGTGAAAAAGTACAACAATACCCGATCGCCAGGAAGCTTTACAAGGTGCTGCCCAAAGGTGCCGAGCATGGCGGCAGACGGGGCACTGACCTCAGAAAACAACTCCACCTCAGAGCCAAATGTATTCGATCCAGCAGACATAACGCGCACACAGATAGTGTTCTCTGTGCCAGAGTTTTGCTTTCGGTGGTAGGCGCAAATCACGGTCTGGTCGTCAAGCGTGACAACTGTTGGGTTTATTGCTGATTCGGAATCGGACCAAGTAATCGACATGAAGGTGCTGATGGCGTTTGGCACATCCCACCCACGGTATGCTGTGGAGGCATCGCCTTCATTCTTCCACATAAAGGATGCCGGACCCGTTTTTGATGGATGGCCCGGCTCAGAAGTCCGCACCACATAGCTTCTAGATGCTGGCTGATCTCCGCTGGCTGTGAGCGCCAGATCATAATTCCCTTGAGCCTCAGGCACTCCGGGTTGTGGATCTGCCTGGGTAAACGACGACTGGGCCGACCATATGGTGGTAAGGCGAGGGTCTGGGATTAAAAGACCCCTAAACTGAGCCTTGGAGAGGTCTGAAGCCATTAGTAACTCCGATGTCCGACTGGATACTCTCTCGCGTCATTAAAGAATCTGCGAAACGCTCCGCCTTTTCGATATTCATCCTTGATGAATCTATCAAAGTGTCGGTATGCCGGTACAACGATAATCTCTTGCCCCATGCCTCTGCCTGAGTTCAAGGCGTTGACCCCCTGTTCGCCGAGGCGCTCTGTCGCTGAGCGGTTTAGGACGGATTCGCCCGGCAGAACATTGACTCCGACCTGGTCTGGCGAGTTCGCCATCACGCCGCCCTTGATGACACCACCAATGTCGAATGATGGCTCTTGAGAGGCCACGGTGGCGATTTGGGCGGCAGTTATTCCTGCCATGCCGGCAGACATGATGCCCGCAGCGATTGGGTTGGCTGCGTATTCCTCCCAGATGTTAGCTATGGCTACCATTCCGCTAATCGCGATCTCACTCATTGCGGCGGCTTGCGATATATAAAACATCTTCCGGCGCTGCTCTGTTGTCATTTGATCCGCGTTCTCGGCTATTGCCATGAAGGCGTCAGAGGCGCCCTGAAGAAGCATGGTGCTTGTTTCCGAGAAAAGCTGAATATCTTCCGCTCTCTTTTGCCTCTGCTGTTCCCTCCTTTCTTCTTCGAGTTCCGCCTTGCTCTGCTCATATTCCGCGTTTATCTGCTGCTTTTCATCCAACACCGCACGCCAAACATCTACTTCTTCTGCTCCAGAAGCTACCGCCGCAGCCTGCAGATCCTTCAGGGTCCGCATTTGCTCTTCTTTGTGCTCCGACAGGAGGGCAAGCTTTTCGTCGAAGGTTTCGGCCTCCCTTCCTTTGGACACGTTCTGTATGTCTTGAAGAGCCTTCTCCATAGCAAGCTCAGAGTCAATCCGATCCTTTTCCTTCTTCCTGTTCTCCTCTTCAAGCAACCCGGTCGTCTGCCTTGAAAACTCGATCGTTTTGAGGGCTTTCTGCTCTTCTGCGGCGGACACAATCGCGGCGCTCTTCTGGCTGGACTTGGCGCTCTTCTTGTACTTGTCAATAATCTCGTCGAGATCTTCCATCTGGGCTTCGTAAGCCTGCTCAAGCTCCCGAAAAGGCCCGGTCAGCACCGCATCCAGTGCCGCGTTCTCATTCTGAAGACTCTCAAGCAGGGCGTTTCGCTCCTTAACCCAAGCCCTGGTGGCGGCTGCAGCGGCCTCTTGTTCTGCTATTTCTGCTCGTCTCTTCTTTAGATTCTCCTCCATTGCCATATTGAGCAAACCATATGTGTCGACCGCCTCAAGATTAATGCTGTTTACGGCACCAAATATGTGCTCGCCGCTTCTAGCGGCGACGAAGACATCTTCCTGGATGCCAAGATTCTCCCTGTAGGAGTCGTTCAGGGTTTTAAGGGTCTTCTCAAAATTCTTGTGTTCATCAGTGCCCACCCGTATTGCCCGAACGGTTCCATACATCTCTGCTCGGCTTGCGGCGAAGGAAGCCCCAAGCGCCTTCATAAGGTTAGTGTGGCCGATAAGGCCAGCGCTCATCTTTTCATGCGCCTCGCGAGAAGTGTCGACAGCCCTTTCTGAAGCGGTCATCTCCTTCACATACACCTTGTACTCATCGCCCAAAATGCTGGTAGAAATCCTCATCCTCATAAACTCTTCGCTTAGAAATTTCTGATTCTGAGCCCTCTTCTCCTCAGCCTTGTTGAGTTCTTCTGTGGCCTTTGCTTGGTTGAATGTCTCGGTGGCAAGCTCTCTCTCTACATTCGTCCTGTCTCGAATGTTCTTGGTTCCTTCCCTAAGGACTCTGTTTGCTCGCTCCTGCTGCTTCATGTCCTTTGCATTGTTCTTCATCTTGCGAACAATGTTGTTTAGCTCCCTCAGCTGCTGCTTTTCCCCCGCTTTAAGTTCGTCCATTCGCTTCTTAAAGATCTGCTCTGCCTTTGTCTCCACTCCGTTCAGCAAGTTCAACTCTTGCCTATATTCGCGGATCCTTTTCGCTTGATTCGCAATGGACTTACCAAGCTTGTCCCACAACTCTCCGAGAGCCTTGTGTTTCTCGATTGTTTCCTCAAAAGGCTTTTGTATAAAGTGATACGCGGCACCGAGGCCCACGACACTAGCGGTGACAAGGCCAAAAACCTTAGGTGCCTGGGTTGCTGCAAGAATCACCTGCTCCATGCCCGCCGACATATCGCCCGCAAGTCTGGCGTTTTCAGCCATAAACTTGCCCGTCTTGGCGAGAGAGCCAGACAGGTGGTCCGACATCGTCGCAAGCGCCTGCATGGAGCTGTCAACTCTTCCCATCCGGTCAGAGACAGCCTCAAGGCTCTTCCTGTTGGCGCCCAAACGGATGGTGAATTTGTTGGTTACCTTAATGTACTTTTCAGTGGACTCTGCCGCTTTATCAGTGGCCTTCTTGGCTTTGCCAAAGCCCTTTTCAGCATCTTTGCCGACTTCTTCAAACTTCTGGGCAGTCCCTGAAAGCGCGTCGATCAGAAGATCGACCCTTTTAGCCACATCCGCCATCGCTGCGGCTAAGTCAGAAGAGTCTCCGGTGATCTTGATTTCGACAGTTTCGTCAGCCATATCATTCTCCTGCTAAAGCATTATACCGCTGACGGGCCTTTTCCCATCTCCTTCGCTTCGATGCCTTCTCTTTACGCTGGGCATCTTTGGGGTCTTCTCTGTGCAGCCGCCAATCGGCAAGAAGCCTGAGTCTCATCTGCCTATCCAAGCTGATGTACCACCCAGGCTCCCTGCCCCAAAACCGGTCGATAGCGAACGCTACCCGGTCAAGCGATCCTCGGCTGCTTCTGTAAAATCCTCCATGTTGACGATCTCCTCATCTGCCATCAGCTCTTTGGAGAGCCAGTTCAGATAATCAGCGCCAAAGTTAAGGATTGTCATCCACCGAACGCCACTTTTGCCAAGCCAGTCAATGACCTGGTTTCCATAGGCGATGAAATCTCCAGAAGAGATGTCGTATTCGGGTGCAGACTCCGCAGCTGGACTCGACCGGTCAAGGCCGAGCCCGATGGCTGCCGCAGATAGCTTCGCAAAAGCCGAGGAGTTGTTCTCCTTCTTCTGCGCCAAGGCCACGGCAAACCATAGGTCTACCGCAGCCGACAGGCTGTCAGGGAAGGATAGTCCAACCTCTTCTTTTCCAATTTTCAGTGTTTGCTCAAACATCATTGCTCCTTTTCAAATCATGTAGGCTCGGTGTACGCGATGCCGCCGTAAATCTCAGCAGTCACGCTGATAGTGTCTGGGTCGCCCTCGCTGAAGCTCCAGGTGCAGAGGCACTTGGATGCGGTGGCGGTGTGGTCGTTAGCATCACCATGCGAGGTGCCTTCTACGGTAAACTCGATGTTGATCAAGAACTGCTCGTACCCAGTTCCACCAGCAGAGGTGAGCGACACTGGCCCACTGTTGTCCAAGAAATCGGTCAACGAACCAGCAGAATTGTCGTGGAATTCGCGCATCATCACGGTGAAAGAAAGGGATGGGACAGGATCATCACCCTTTCGGAGCCCGACAATCGTTCCACGATCTCGGATGACAATGCGGTCAGCCTTGGCTCCGCCGTCAAACGATAGATCACCGTTCTCGTATGCGACAGTGTAGGTGTTACTGCCACCGTCTTTGAGGATTATGGTTCCGTCTCTGCGGACTTTGACAACAGTTGATTCGGCCATCATGACCTCCTAAATGGTGAGAGTAGTTTTGCAATAACACGCTGAACGCTAGGGGACTTAGAAGCCTTCTTGGAGGTTCTCGGGGAGTTCCTAGCCTCGTTAACTATACGCTGTGCGATTCTCTTTTCCAACTCTGGAGAATGCTTGGTTTCAATCATCTCCAGCACCTTGAAAAGCTCAGGATGGCCCATCTTCGTCCTGGAAACCCAGATAGGGGGATTACCGCCTGGAGCAAACACATAGGGACGGTTCTTATACTTCGCCGCCAAGCCGCCCTTCCCCTTGCTCGCGTAATAGGCCGCCCGCCAGTCTATGGCATCGTTCCTCAGGACTATGACAGCGCCAGTTCCGCTTGGCTCTACCGCAATCTTCCAGGCCTTCTGAGATATGTTCCGATACCCGGATGGTCTGTCCTTGTACTTCCAGCCAGACCACATGCGCTTGGTGTCTGCAAGAATCTCATCAGCCATGATGTGCATCTCATCTACAACAAGCTGAACAATCCTGAACTCAATGTCGTCAAAGTTCAAATATGTAGAATGTACAACGGTCTTCATTGCAAGAATCCTGTACCAGTAGGTTTCCGATTGTTCTCCGTTCGCTGTATCTCAGCCCGCATGTCTCGAAACAGGTTTGGCTTGACCTGATTGAACGCTTCCGCGATCACATCATGGTATATCGGCCTTCCAAGCCAGATATTATTGATCCTTCTGGTCCCCTTGGCATGCACCCAGTTCGCATACCATGCAGAGTTCTCAATATATAGCCGGGTATCACCCGGAACAGTCTCCAGACGCGGCGCCCACCGGACAAGGCTGTACCCGGTCAGGATCGGCCATTCGGTTTCAATCTTCTCTACAAGATTGAACGCATATTCAGTCAGCAGATTCTGTTCTCGAATGGTGTATGGGCGCACCCTTCCGTGTATTCGGTTGACCATCTGATCAATCGACCGGAGACGGATCTCAACCGATACCTCACCCACTACACCACCATTGAGAGATTGAACACCACATCGAGCGAGAAGCTCTGGATGTAATACGCGCCGCCAGACGCATACTGAGACGTAGAGGCCCCGACACTGATGGAGCCCTGCTGAGTCAGAGATGTTCCACTGACATCGAGGTACTTAATGGCGGTGTGTAGATCTTGGAGCGCCTGACTGATGGCGGTCTGCCCACTGTTTGGATTCAGCCGGTGTCCAAGCTCAATCTGAAACCGGGTAGAAACCCTCAGGCCAGCGACGGTAGGCTTAAACCTGTCTGGACTCGAAGCCGGAGCCATGCTCTGCATCTTGACAGAGAAAGAGCGATTCATCTGCGGCGCTGAAGCGTTGGATACACCGAGAGGGCTCACCGCCTTGGTCAGCCCCGCTGCTTCAAGCCTGGCAATGATGGCGGTCAGGGCTGAGTCGGGAGTCATTAGTAGTTCCGTCGAGTACGATTCCGCCTATAGCTTAACGGGGTCAGATAAGTGACGGCAGGAATGGACTGCTGGCGGTCGCTCAGCTGGTTGTCTTCATCGGAATCGATTCTACTGCGGAGCTTTGAATACGCCCGTTCATATTGCTGCTCATAATAATCCGAGAGCTGCATGTATCGGTCGCCTGCATTGAGCAGCGTGGCATAATCCCGAAATATCAACGCCAGAGAACGGGCAAACATGACGTTGCGAAAAGCACTCGGTGTACGAAGCCGCCAGAAATAGCTCTGCTCTGAATACATGCGGTTGGTGATGTCACTCCAGGCATCATCAATGTACTGTTGGCAGCTGGTAACCCCAGATGCGAGCAGATTGGCCACATCTGAATGGCGGTTCACTAAATCGGTCTGACCGATAGGTGGATAGAGCCTGGCAACGCAGAGACACGCATCATTGTTGAACCGATACGTCTTGCCACCAATGACAGCATCGAATCTAACGAGCCAGGATGGCCCCAGAGTCTTTCCGTTGGTGTCGGCGGCAGCAACGGTCCCAGAGATGGTCCCAGAGGCTACAGTGGCCGTCTGGGCGTCTACAATGGCGTTTCCACCCGCATCGTACAAGTAGAACTTGCCGGACGTGATGGAGGTCGCAGAACCATCCTTCTCAATATCGAGAGAGATGGTCTGAGACTTGTTGTGCTCAATAAGGGTAGGCCCCCGAAACCGGGCACTGTAAAGAGTATCCGACATGAGGGCCTCCTATTGATTAGGTTGGCGAACCAGAAAACATGAAGAACAAGGACCAGCCAGAAGAGGCTCCAGCGGCCACATCGTCAGATGCGTACACAATGGCCAGGTCGTTCTGATCTGCTCTACCCACCTCGGCGGAGCCGTTGGGCTGGCAGATGATTAGAATCTCTTCACCCGTGTTGGCGATGGCGTAAAAACGTCCCTTGGTGAGCCCGCCGGGCAGGATCACGGACTTGTTGCCGCCACCCGGATCGAGTGCCTGTGCGATCGAGTCCTTCAGGGTGAGCGTCTTATCACCTGTCAGAGACTCTGCATTCCAAGCGCCGGGCAGCGCGAGGGGTCTTGGGATCTTAAAGGGGTTTGAACCGTTAAATGCCATTTCATCCTCCTACGGATATTCCCGGCACGGGATTAAAGTCTACTTCTTATCGTCCCGCCTGTCTGCTCGAACAGCACACTCGACGGCTTTCTTCTTAGCCTTGCTCGCGTTGGACCCATTTTGGACCATGTGTCGAACCATTCGGTCGATCTGTTCGCGGCGCCCGCCTTTCTCTCCAGACATCAGGACTCCTTGAGCGGATCTGCCGCTCTTCTGCGAGATGCCTTTGGCTTGGACTTGGCTGCCTTGAGCTTCACCGCAGTCATATCAGCCCAGCACTTCTTCATATCCTCAAGCTTCTGCATCTCTGCGTCATACTTCTCTTGAAGGTGGGGATTACGACTAAGCTTCGAGCCGATCCTGTCGGTGCGAGTGACCTGCTTGGCAAGAATCATCTCGTATACTTCTGGAATCAAAGCATGAACGATTCCCGCGTCCTTCAAATGCTTGCGAAACTCGAGCCACTCATCGCCCTTGGAACTCCAGATGATCTGCCCATCAGGAAGTACGGTCGCTTCAGAGCAGAAGTCGCAGTACCACTTCGCCCCATTCTCGCAGTCGTAATACTGGACGTAGCCCTCGTATTCACCAAGGCGGCTGTCGGTGGGATCGATATATGTTCCACCTTTTTGAGAAACACCAATGATCACTGGAGTAAGGTCACCACTCTTGCCAATTCCGTTACATCCCGGAACAGCGACGATCTTCTTGGGTATGGGAAGAAAGCCCCATTTAGGTCCGACAAACTCCCATGACTTCGAGTAGTGAACGTACACAAACCGCTTGCCAGGCGTAACGCCTCGCAACAAGGGCAGTCCCTTCACTTCCTTTACGTGCGCCTTCTCTCGTTTGGGTTGCGTGAGTCGCACTGTTGATTGCTGCATGTCTTGCTCCTTAAAGAAAAGGGGAGCCCCCAGAACAGGAGGCTCCCCATAATGAATCAAACGTCAGATACGATCTCTACACCGCGAGCGTCTTCGACCTCGACAACAGCCGGGTACATGTTGGCGATACATTTACTCATGGCGTTGTCTGCGTCCCGATCCATCTCGACCAGAACCTCTCCAGCATCCACGAGAATGTTGTCCTCTGGGATGTAGCTCTGAAGCGCACGAACCGGAGCCATGGTGTAGGCGAAGCATCCGTCTACAAACATTGCGCCAGAGTAGTCGGCATTGGTGTTGATCTTGGCAACGCTATCGCTCTGGTAGAAGCGAATGCCCAGGAAGTCGCCCTGATAACCAGGACCACGAGCCTGAAGCGTTTCAGCAGTGGCTTCACGGAACTGGATGGCTCCAGTCTCGCCACGAAGCGACTGGCGGAAGTCGTTCATCTGCTGTGCTTGCAGGACAGCCGTATATGGGCCGGAAGCGTTGGACGTGTTGAGCTGGAACAGCGCATCGTAGATGGTGTCCACATCAAGGTCCACGCCGCTGGTTCCAACGGAGTTGGAGAGGCTGTTGAACAGGTTGCAGAGAAGGTTGGTCATGGTCAGACCAGCGCCCTCAACGAGCTTGTTCACAACACGGTCAATGTCGATGGGGCCACCAGTGATGCCGAACAGATCGGTCACTTGATAGGCTCTCGCATAGCGTGCAACTTGCAAGGAGAACTTGCTAGTGGTGTACGCGGAATTAGCGACAGCCGTTCCACCAGAGGTTTCAGAGGATGCTGCAGTATAGGCGCCAGGAACGGCGTCCAGAGTGATTTCCATCTTGTCCGAACCCACTGCGCTCCAGGGGATCAGAGACATGACGCTCCGTAGATCGGTAGCATCATAGAGCTGCTGACGAACAAGAGCAGAAAGAACTGCGGAGATACGCCCACCCGAACTGGATAGAGCACTAAAGGTAATTTCGTCTGCCATTTTGGCTCCCTAATAATAATGAGATGTTGTTCAACACCCACTATCGGGGGGCGGCACCGCTACACTACAAAACTATCTCTTGACGCTACAGCATGTCAAACAGAAGGTGCTTTGATCAGTCCTTCTGCCGCAAGAGCTTTTAGAATCGCATCCTTAGATGCCCCAAGGCCGACGCCTTGGTTGCGCGCCATCGCTGCTTTGATGTCGTTAGCGGACCATTGCACGCCATTGTTCTGGACTGGCTGATCGGTTCCCGCATTGGGGTTGCCTTTCAGCGCAACAGCCGGGCTGGACTTCTCTTCGACCTTTGGCTCTGCCTTGGCCTCGACTTTGGCCTCAGCCTTGGGCTCTTCCTTCTTCAGGAACGGCGCCAACAGTGCAGATGGGTTCTTCTGCTGATTGGCCATCCAGGTTGCAAAGTCTCCGGGGTCTTTGGCCTTGCTGAAGCGCTCGCGTACGAACTCTCGGACCTCTGCATCGATGATTCCAGCGGAGATCAAAGCAATATCTTGCTCATGTACGGACGAAGTGGTGTCGAGCTTCGAGTGAGCCTCGGAAAGTGCGGTCTTCAGACCCTTCACTTCCTCAAGAATCTTCGATAACTGCTCCTCCGCTTTCCTCCGCTTCTCCGATTCCTCCCTCAGCCGGTAGCTCGGTACCGTCCCCGACGAGTTCTGAGTCTCCTCCTTCGTTTCTTCGCTCATTGTCATCACCCTGTGTCGCTGGTGTTGCGGTTTGTGGAGCTTGCTGGCTCCGGTTTAAGATCTTGGTCATCCGATCGATATCAATAAGCCGACGAACGGCCTCTTCATCGCTCTCAACACCCGGATTCAGGCGTCGATACGCTTCAACACGGGAGATCAGTCCCATCTTCAGCTCTGCTTCGATGACTTCAGTGTGAGTCTTGCGCTCTTCAGGCGTCGTTCCCACATTCGAGTATTCAATACGGTAATCCCCAGGCTCTTCTGGGAGGTTTGGAGACACCATCGAGTATGCGTTCGCCATCTTCGCGGCCTTGGCCAGAATGCGCTGATCAGCCATGCGTCTGGCCGGTTCTGTGCGCTTCTGCTGGGCCCGTTTGCCTTGGTTTGAGACTACGATGGCGTACCCTGACTGTCCCTGCGTCAGCTGCAGGTCACTTGGGTTCAATCCAGCGTAAACAGCCAAGCCTTTCTCGTACATCCGCAGCGATTCGGCAGCCGTTCGAGGGTCCATGGCGGCAGAATACTGCCCAAGCACAGCCCCAGTGGGACCATCCGACTTGAATCTCAGGATGGACTTGTGATCTGTCGGGATGACTTCGACGTTGTGTCCCGAGTAGTGCCGGGTGATGCCCGCTTGAGTAGAAACGTCAACCGCATAGCGCTGAGGGTGAGATGC
>MDSY01120277.1_pt1 | contig 15942 bp, 12 predicted proteins | sample 811131 | NCBI WGS metagenome assembly MDSY01 (sample SAMN05326643, study PRJNA326480) | marine metagenome | isolation source: seawater | place: Atlantic Ocean: South West | collected 2010
AAATTTGCCTCTAAAGTTGCCTATGAATTTCAATTAGAGTTAGAAAAGTTTCTTGACTTTTCGGTAGAAGAAAAAATTCATTTGATTGTATTCAATTCTCAGAGTAAATTTAGACAAAGTAATATTGGTCTGAATAATGATATTACTTCAAATATAGGTGGGACTTCAAATATTGATGGAGAAAAAATATTTTTATACTTTAATGGCAATCATAATGACTTTCGAAATCAAATAAAAAGAGGAATTGCTGAAATTTTAGTTACTAAAATATTGTATGGAACTGATTGGAAACAAACAGTTAAAAACACCACATTTATTAATCTTCCTCCTTGGTTTAAAGATGGGCTAATTGATTACTTATCTATAGACTGGAATACTAGAGTTGATTCCCAATTAAAAGACTTAATTCTAAGTAAAAAACTTAAACATTTCCAGTCGTTATCAACTGATGAATCTGTCTTATATGGCCATGGGCTTTGGAGATATATTGATGAGGTTTTTGGAAGAAATATGATTCCAAATCTTATGTATATGATGAAAGTAAGTAAAAGTGTAGAAAGTGGTTTTATTTATGTTTTAGGAATAACATCTGAAATGATTCAAAAAGACTTTACAGACCATTATAAAATACAATATTTAAATGATCAAAAGAATACTCTTTCACCAAATGAAAAAAAGATAGCACTGAAATCTAAAAAAGACAGATTCATAAGAAATTTAAAAGTGAGCCCTGATGGAGCTAAAATAGCTTTTGTTGAACATTATCTGGGTCAATACAAAGTAAAGATATTTGATATAAAAGAAAAAAAAATCGAAGTTATTGTAAAAGGAGATCATAAACTTAATAGAATTCCTGATATAACTCAACCTGTCATTGATTGGCATCCTAAAGGAAATTTTTTAGCAATTTTTGAAGAAAAAAAAGGAGGAGTTTGGTTAAATCTTTATGATACAAAATTAAAAAAGAAGAATTATAAAGAGGTTATGGGATTTGAGAAAATTCTAAGTTCTTCTTACAATAGTAAAGGCAATAGAATGATTTTATCTGCCGTTAAGGATAGTTATACCGATTTATTTGAATATACTGTACTGGGCAATAGTCATAAACAACTAACTGATGATATATATGATGATTTAGAGCCAAAATACTTCCCTAATTCAGATGAAATAATATTTAGCTCAAATAGACACAATAAAGCGCTTATTTCTAATAATTTAGATAAAGATTTTGATTTATTTGAACTTAATACTTCCAACAAAAAAATTACCTCTTTAACAAATAGTAATAATATTGATGAAAGACAACCTCAGCCACTTGAAAAGAAAAATTATCATTATGTAAGTGATGAAAATGGAATTTTCAATCACTATCAAACAATTATTGATAGTACCATAAGTCATATTGATACTATAATTCACTATCGTTACACTAGCAGTAGTCAGCAACTTTCCAATTTTAATAGAAACATAATTGAAATAGATTTTAGTCGAAACTTAAATCAGTATGTACTATTGTATAGATTAAATAATGAATATGAATTCTATTTAGGTGATAAAAATAAATCTGTGATTTTTGAAAATACTTTTTCAGAAACTTTTTTTAAAAATATATCCAGTAAAAAAACTGATTTTAAAACCCCAAATCAAAACGATATTGAAATAGATAAAATTGATATTTATAATTACAAGTTTGAAGACGAGAAAAAATTACTTTCAAAAAAAATAGTTTCTAAAAAAGAGAATGAAAGAAAGTCTGATGTTAAATTTCCAAGACAAAAAATATACAATGTTAACTTTACAGTGGGTGAGTTTATATTACAACTAAACCCAACTTTTAATAATCAAGCTTACCAAAGATATAGTAGCTCAGGATTTAAAAATGCTGGGTTTGATGGTTTTACAATGATTCAGGCAAAAGATGTTTTTGAAGATTATAAGATAAGTGGTGGTTTTAAAGGGCCAGTCCAGCTAAATAATATTGGTCTAATTGCAATATATGAAAATTTAAAAAATAGATTAGATAGTAAATTTCAGATATCAAGACAATCATTTGAAGATTTATATAGTGACAATATTATAATTAAGACTATTGTAAATGACTTTAAACATCAATTTTCATTCCCTTTTAGTGAAGTAAGTAGCCTTAGATTCACTTCAAATTTAAGATATGATAAAGTAGTTACTCTAAGTAATTCTACTACAACACTAGCTGTTCCAAATGAAAATTTTATGCTACTTGGAGGATTACTAGAATATGTTTACGACGCAACTAGGCCAATAGCTCTAAATATTAATAATGGATTTAAATTCAAAACATGGGTTGAAGGGTATAATGAGTTTTTTAAACCTCAAACAGATTTTTTTGTATTTGGACTTGATTTAAGAAATTATCAAAAAATACATAGAAATATTGTCTTTGCCTCTAGGTTAGCAGCTAGCACTTCAATAGGGTCTCAAAAATTACTTTATTATTTAGGTGGAGTAGACGGATATCTCTGGGCACAATTTGATCCAACTATTTTACCTGATCCAGATATTAATTTCCAATTTCAAACAATTGCGACACCAATAAGAGGTTTTTATCAGAATGCTAGAAATGGAAATTCTTTTGTTGCTATCAGCAATGAATTAAGAGTTCCTCTTTTTAGTTATTTTTCCAAAAAACCTCTAAGCTCTGATTTTTTAGAAAATTTCATGCTTATTGGATTTAGTGATATAGGATCTGCATGGACAGGTAAAACACCGTACTCAACAGAAAATTCTTTTAATAGTTCCGTAATTAATGGACATAATTATACGATTAATTTAAAAAGTCAAAAAGAACCTATTATTTACAGTTATGGTTTTGGGATTAGATCTAGGATTTTTGGTTATTATATTCGTTTAGATTGGGGTTATGGAATTGACGATCAAATTTTAATGCCATCAATTAAACAATTATCTTTATCACTAGATTTTTAATATTATAAATATGGATATTACAACCTTTATAACCCTATCATTAATTGGTCTTACTGCTGGAATAGCAAGTGGATATATTGGGATCGGGGGAGGAATTATAATTATTCCTGCTTTAGTTTATTTTTTAAATCTAGACCAATATCAGGCTCAAGGGATCTCACTAGCATTAATGCTGCCTCCTATTGGAATATTAGCTTTTTATAGTTATTATCAAACAGGTACTTTTAACTTGGTAGAAAATGATATTACCTATAAAAATCTACTTATTTATTATGCCTTAATAATGGCTATTTTCTTTATTATGGGAGGTTGGATAGGAGCTAAACTCAGCTTTAAAACCCCTATTCATTTAGTAAAATTAGTCTTTGGTGCTTTTATGTTCTATGCTTCTGTTAAACTAATTATGAGTGGAATTCAGCACTATTTAAAATGATTGATATTATTAAACATACTGCTAATAAGTATCTAGCCGAAACTATCGAAATAAGAAGATTTCTTCATAAGAATCCAGAATTATCTTTTAAAGAGTATCAAACTTCTAATTTCATACAGTCAATTCTTTCTAAAAACAAAATACCATTTACTAGTGGCCATGTAGAAACAGGAATAATTGCCAAAATTGAAGGAAATAATCCAGGAGATAAAGAGATTTTACTTCGTGCCGATATGGATGCTTTACCTATTAATGAAGAAAACAAAGTTGATTACTGCTCAAAAAACAAAGGGATTATGCATGCCTGTGGTCATGATGTTCATAGCGCATCTCTTCTTGGAGCTGGATTAATATTAAATGAACTAAAAAGTGAATTTAACGGGACTATAAAACTAATATTTCAGCCAGGTGAAGAAAAAATTCCAGGGGGTGCTAATTTAATGATTAAGGATGGGTTATTAAATAATAAACCAGAGGCGTGTATAGCTCAACATGTATTTCCTGAATTAGAAGCTGGTAAAGTCGGTTTTAGGCCAGGAATATATATGGCTTCAGCAGATGAAATATATGTTACTGTTAAAGGTTCTGGTGGGCATGCAGCACTACCCCATCTTTTAAATGATCCTGTACTAATGACTTCACAAATTATAAATAATCTACAACAAATAATTAGTAGATTTAATAAGCCTGACAATCCATCTGTTCTTTCTTTTGGATATGTAGAAGCTTTGGGAGAAACTAATATTATTCCTAATAAAGTACTATTAAAAGGAACTTTCAGAACTTTTGATGAAGATTGGAGATTTAAAGCTCATGATAAAATGAAAGAAATTGCTCATTCTATTTGTAATAGCTCAGGTGGTTCTTGTGATTTTGATATTAAAATTGGGTATCCTTTTCTTGTAAATGATAAAGTCATAACAGAAAATGCTAAAAATACAGCTATAAAGTTTTTAGGTAAAGAAAATGTGGTTGATTTAAATCTCCGAATGACTTCGGAAGACTTTGCTTTTATTAGTCAAGAAAGTCCATCTTGCTTTTATAGACTTGGTACTGGAGATGGAAAAACTATTAAAAGATTACATACATCTTCCTTTGATGTAAACGAAGAATGCTTTTCAATTTCTTCTGGTTTAATGGCTTATATTGCAATTGAACAAATTCTCAAATAATATAAATATTTATGTCGATTAATATCTTTTAATTGATTATATTACATAACAATACTTTACCCAAATGAATACCATTAAAACTGATTTAAAAGCATCTCTTCTTGAATATTTTGGATTTGATTCTTTTAAAGGAGAACAAGAAAAAGTAATTTCTAATTTACTCTCAAATAAAAATACTTTTGTCATTATGCCTACTGGTGGAGGTAAGTCACTTTGTTATCAACTCCCAGCCTTAATGTGTGAGGGAACAGCGATTGTTGTTTCGCCACTAATAGCTCTTATGAAGAACCAAGTTGATGCCATTCGTCAAGTTAGTGAAAATGATGGCATTGCACATTTTTTAAACTCATCATTAAATAAAGGAGAAATTTCAAAAGTTAAAAATGATGTGTCAAATGGCTTAACAAAATTACTTTACGTCGCTCCAGAATCATTGACTAAAAAAGAAAATATTGAATTTTTAACCAATATTACCATTTCTTTTTTTGCTATTGATGAGGCACATTGTATTTCAGAGTGGGGACATGATTTTAGACCTGAATATAGAAGGCTAAAACCTATAATAAAAGAAATTGATGACGTTCCTATTATTGCATTAACCGCTACTGCTACTGCTAAAGTCCAGAGTGATATTCAAAAAAATCTGGGCATGACTGATGCTACAGTATTTAAAGCTTCATTCAATAGGAGCAATCTATTTTATGAAGTTAAACCTAAAAAAAATGTGCAAAAAGAAATCATCAGATTTATTAAACCTAGAGTTGGTAAGTCTGGAATTATTTATTGTCTGAGTAGAAAAAAAGTTGAAGAAATTGCACAACTTTTACAAGTAAATGGAATATCATCTCTGCCTTATCATGCTGGTTTAGATCCAAATACAAGAGCCAAACATCAAGATATGTTTCTCATGGAAGAAGCTGATGTAATTGTTGCAACCATTGCATTTGGGATGGGAATAGATAAACCTGATGTTAGATTTGTTATTCATCATGATATTCCCAAATCACTAGAAAGCTATTACCAAGAAACTGGGAGAGCTGGAAGAGATGGTGGTGAAGGACATTGTTTAGCCTTTTATAGTTATAAGGATATTGAAAAACTTGAAAACTTTTTGCATGGCAAACCGATAGCCGAACAAGAAATTGGTCAGCAATTATTACATGAAGTTGCTGCATACTCTGAAACAAGTATAAATAGAAGGAAATTTTTACTTCATTATTTTGGAGAAGAATATGACGAAGTTAACGGCCCTGGAGCAAATATGTGTGATAATTCTCAAAATCCTAAAGAAAAAATTGAAGGGAAAAAATATGTACAACTAGCATTAGAATGTGTTAAGTCCGTACAAGGGAAACACAAAGTAAAATATTTTACTCACCTTTTGACAGGCAAGAAAACAGGAGAAATTACTACTTACAAAGGAATTGATTCCCCATTTTTTAATAAAGGTGCTGAAGAGGATGAACATTTTTGGCATGCTGTTTTTAGACAAATTGTTGTACAAGGCTTAATCAAAAAAGAAGTCGAATCATATGGAACCCTTTCAGTCACTGAAAAAGGAGATGATTACATTGCCTCACCACATAGTTTTATGCTTATAAAAGAACATGACTTTAGCGATACGGACGATTTGGATATAATTCTAAATCAGAAAGGTGGTGGTGGTGCCTTAGATGAAAAATTATTTAAAATGTTAAAGGACTTAAGAAAAAGTATTGCTGTAAAGAAAAATATTCCACCTTTCGTTATTTTTCAAGATCCATCAATTGAAGAAATGACTATGCAATATCCAATAAATCTAGAAGAGCTTCAAAATATAACAGGTGTTGGAACTGGTAAAGCTCAAAGATATGGCCTACCTTTTTTAGAGTTAATTAAAAAATATGTTGAAGAAAATAATATTGAACGTGTTCAAGATTTTGTGGTGAAAAGTATTGTTAATAAAAGTGGTAAAAAAGTAAATATTATCACCAATATTGATAGAAAATTACCACTTGAAGATATTGCCAAAAGTCAAAATAAAAAAATAGAAGAGTTAATTAGTGAAATCGAAAATATTGTGGCTTCAGGAACGAAAATTAACATTGATTATCATTTAAATAACATTATAGATGAGGAATCACAAAAAGAAATTTACGAGTACTTTCTGGAAGATGCAGAAACAGATAATATTAAAGATGCATTTGATGAATTTGAAGGGGATTATAGCGAAGAAGAACTTAGATTAATGAAAATAAAATTCATGAGCGAAATGGCTAATTAAATATTTTTATTTTATACCTTTTCTCAAACCCTTTAATTCCAGAAACTCCCCCTGAATGTAAGGCTATTATTGTTTTATTTCTAAAAATACTATTAGTTCTTAATTGATCAATCAAACTGTAAAATAATTTTCCTGAATAAATAGGGTCTGTTTTAATCCCAGTAACTTTATAAAATTCTTTTATAAACCTAATGAGTTTAACATTATTTTTTGCATATCCCCCAAAATGATATTTATGAGAAAGAATAAACTGTTTATTTAATTTCTTTTTCATTTGAAGATTAAAAAAATTTGAAATATTAATATTGATTTTTTCAGCTCCTTTAAGAATTACTGTTCCAAAACAATTTTGATCTTTATTTAAAGATGATACTATTCCAGAAAAAGTAGCACCTGTACCTACCTCACAAAATATATAGTCGAAGGGAACTTTGATTTCGGATGTTATTTTTTGACATCCATAGATTCCATAGTAGTTTGCACCTCCCTCTGGAATGAAAAAATAATCATTGTAGTTGCTTGATATAAAATTTTTTATCCAACTATTATCTCTGTAGTGATCTCTTGACAAATACTTTATAGATGCATTGTAAGAAACACATTTGCTTAAAATATCATTTAATGGATGAGCTTTTTCTCCTCTTACCATCAGTACGCAAGGAATTGAATATGCCTGACATAAATAAGATAGTGCAAGAGTATGGTTTGAATAGGCACCTCCCATTGTGATAATGCCTTTTTTATTCAATGTATTAAAATGAAGTAGATTATATTTTAATTTTCTCCATTTATTTCCTGAAATAATATGATGAATTAAATCATCTCTTTTAACATAAACCTTATTATCAATTCCATAAAATGAAAGATCAAGCTCTTGTAAAGGAGAGGTATTTAAGTGCATGAAAGCTAAGGGGTTGCAACATGAATTACTTCTAGAACTGTTCTGAAAGCAACGCTTTTATTAGCATATTTTAATTGATATTCTTTTTGAAGATCAGATGCAAATTTATTTTGATATAAATTATAATCATCCCATGAGTTTAATAAGTATTGAATACTATAAGAAATACCTCCTTCTTCTTCAGCATGTATTTTTGCAATCTTATTTTCTATAAATAATCCGGTTGCCAAAACATTTGGAATATGTATTTCTTTCATCCATTTAAGCCAACTTTTATGGATATCATAATCTATACTAACTGTGACATTGTAAAGTATCATTAAGAATTTTTTTGTATTTCAGCATTAGTATTTCCTGCTATTTTTCTAAATCTTTTTCTAGAATCTGTTATATATAGACTTCCTGGATGATTAAAGAGAAGCGTTTTAAAATATTTTTTTGCTAAGTCTAAATTCTTTATATTTTCTTGGTAAATACAACCCATTAAATATAAAGAGTTATCTAATAATATGGAATTAGGATAATTAATCTCTAAATTTTCTAGATGTTTAATAGCTTCATTGTAAAGATGTTGTTTTAATTTAATTTTTGCTTTTCTAAAAATAATTTCATCATTTAAAGTATGGTTTTTAAAATTATTTAAAACTGAATCATATAATATTATTGCTTCTTTATATTGCTGTTGGGCAGAAAGCATGTCAGCAGAAGAAAATAATTTCATTGCTGTCTCAGATGTATCCATATTATAGTTATCAGTAATTAAAACCGAAAGTTCTAAAGCGTCATTTGCGATTAATTTAGATGTTGACGCTTTGAGAACATCTAGTTGCGCTTGACACCAATCATATTCACCAGAAAAGTAATAAACTTGAGCATTTTTAAATTTTGCAAGATGACCTAATGGATCATTTTTAAATTCTTTTTCAATTTGCATGTACATAAGAGAAGCCTCCCAAATATTATTTTCTAAAACAATAATATCTGCTAATTTAAGTTTAGCTTCAGCTTTCTGCTTAGCTTTTATATTTGTTAAACTCATGGCATTTTTTAGATGGTTCTTTGCTGAATTAATATCTTTTAAAAAATAGGCTTCAATCTCCGAAAGATCAACCAGTAATTGGTACTTTCTTAGGCTGTTATTATAAACATTTCTATTATTATTTAATTGGGATAGCGCAAGCAAATAATTGGCTTTTAATTCTTCTAATTCTTCTTTAATAATTTTAGAACCATTAAGTAATTTTGTTTTAAAGGTTATAAGTCTTTTGTTTTTAGCTTCAAACTTAATTTCTAACGATGAACTATTTTTAATAATATAGTCAAAGCATTTAATTGCAATATTAAAATCTTTATTATTTAAAGCTGTATTTCCTAATTCAAGAACTTTTTGGCCATTTGAGTTAAGCTTCTTGTCTATTGACTTAATTTGGATATATGCATTTTCATAATCATTATTGAGCATATAATACCAAGCTAGTAGCTCAACAAAAACTATTTTATTTGGATTGGTTTGTATATTTTGAATTATGGCTTTTCTTAGTATTTCTTTCTCTTTAAGTTGTGTTTCAAAATCTATACTATTTACTAAGCCATTTTGAACAGAACTAAGAAATCTCTCATTTAATAAAAGCATTTCAAAAAAGGTGTTAATCATTTCATGAGTCTTCCCTTGTCTATTATATATCATAGCAATCTTAGAATGAAATGATAATATATTTCTAGGACTAATTTTTTCAAACTTTAAATATGTTTCTAAAGCTCTATCTACAGCTCCTACCTTTTCAAAAGCTATTCCTAAGTCTGAAGCTGCACTATGTGTGGTGTTACTTTTAATTTGTGCAATTGCTTTATCAAAAAGTTGTAGTTTTTTAGCTGGTTTATCATCTAATTCATATATAATACCTAAATCAACTAAAAAATGTAATTTTAAAGGCTGAGATTTTATTTGATCTTTACATAGTTTTTCGGCCTCTCTATACTTAAATAGTTCTATTAATGTAGCTTTATAATTTTTATAGATTTTATCTAAATATTTATCTTCCTGAGATATCTTTTCATAGTATAGCATGGCTTTTTCGTAGTCTGCATCTAAATAATATTTGTGTGCCAATTGCAAATCAATTTTTGTGATCTGCCCGTAGGAGAAATTCCAAAATAAAAATGATATTATAAAAAGATATTTAGACCTCTTTATTAGAGCAAATATTTTCAGCATATTTTTTTATAGGTTCGTATAAACTATCATTTACAGCATTTATAAATTCATATAGATCTATTAGATTGATAACATTATCTGCAATTTTTTGAACGTTATTTTCTTCTAACTCTAAATAATAAAATACAGAATCTGTAGGAATTAATTTATTATTAATGTCTTGTTTAAAATTTTGGATTTGAATAGATTGAGATTCTAAATTCCTTTTGGTTAATTCATAAGTTCTTAAAAATTGAGGACAAGCTTTTTTTAGTCCCTTATAATTATTCATCCTTTGGGCAAACTCATTTTCTAAAGTATCTACACAATCTCTTACAAGAATTAAATTTTCTTTGAAACCTTGATAAGCATCAGCTACTTTTTGAGGATTCATTTCTAATGAATTCTGAGTAAGATTAAGTAATTTAACTTGTAAAGTATTTATTTTATTCTCTTTATCATTTACACAACTAAGCAGTATTAAAAATGTGAAAATATAAATTATTTTAGTCATTGAAATCTTATATTTTTTCAAAGCCTGTATAGGGTCTTAACACTTCAGGAATATGAATTCCATCTTTAAATTGATTAATTTCCAATAATGATGCCATAATTCTTGGAAGTGCTAAAGCACTTCCATTTAAAGTATGTGCTAATTGCAAATTTCTATTTTTATCTCTATATCTTAATTTTAATCTATTTGATTGAAATGTTTCAAAGTTAGAAATAGAACTTACTTCTAACCATTTATTTTGACCAACTGAGTAAGTTTCTAAATCATAGGTTAAAGCAGATGTGAAGCCTAAATCTCCACCACATAGTCTTAATTTTCGGTAAGGGAGATTAAGTTTTTTTATTAGACTTTCAACATAACTTACCATTTGATCCAAAGTATTATAACTTTCAGAAGGATGGGTAATTTGAACTATTTCTACTTTGTCGAATTGGTGAAGTCGATTGAGCCCTCTTACTTCTTTTCCGTAAGAGCCTGCCTCTCTTCTGAAACATGGAGTATATCCTACGTGTTTAATTGGCAAATTATCTTCTTCAATAATATCGTTTCTGTAAATATTAGTAATAGGAACTTCAGATGTAGGAATTAAATACAAGTCATCATTTTCCACGTGATACATTTGACCTTCTTTATCTGGTAATTGTCCTGTTCCATACCCAGATGTTTCATTAACAAGATGGGGAACTAACAGTTCTTGAAACCCATTTTGATTAGCTTCATTTAAAAAAAATTGAATTAACGCTCTTTGAAGAATGGCTCCTTTCCCCTTGTAAACTGGGAATCCAGCACCAGTTATTTTAACTCCAAGTTCAAAATCAATCAGATTGTATTTACTGCACAAATCCCAATGAGGTAATAAGTCGGAATTCATCAAATTTTTAGTTTCTGCAGAATAAATAACTTGATTATCTTCATCAGTTTTTCCAGGTGGAACTAAATCATGAGGTAGATTAGGTATTTGGTATAATAATTCTTTAATTAAATTATCAAAACTGTTAAAGGTGTTTTTTAAGTTTTTAATTTGATCTTTAAGGTCTGTAGTTTCTTTCTTTAAATTATTGGCCTTGTCAACATCTCCATTTTTGAAACAATCTCCTATTTGAGAGGAAATTATATTCATTTTTGATGAAAAATCATCTAAAGTCTTTTGAGTTTCCCGCTTTTTTAAATCCAGATCAAATATTTCATTTACTTGACTTGTAACATCTAATTTTCTGATTTTTAAAATACGATCAATGATAGAATCTTTATCGGCCCTAATTTGTTGAATTTGTAACATTTTAGTTTGTTATTTATTGTAAAAATATCAAAATGAAAGCAGAAAGAAAAAGGTAAAAAAAAAGCGCTCAATAAGCGCTTATAAAAAAAATTTAAAAACTCTACTTTTCTAAGGGAGTAATTGAAACATAAGACTTGTTTTTAGCCTTTTTTCTAAATTCAACAACACCATCAGTTAATGCAAATAAAGTATGATCTTTTCCTATTCCAACATTAACGCCAGGATTATGTTTAGTTCCTCTTTGCCTAACAATAATATTTCCAGCTATAGCTAATTGTCCACCAAAAATCTTAACTCCTAATCGTTTCGATTCTGATTCTCTTCCGTTATTTGAGCTACCAGCTCCTTTTTTGTGTGCCATAATAAATATTTTGAAAAATTAACTCTCTTTTTTTGATTTAGCCGGTGTAGCTTTTTTGGCTTTAGCTGGGGCTTTTTTAGCAACTACTTTTTTTGTTTCCGCTTTCGGTGCAGTAGTTTTTTTGGTTACTGTTTTTTTAACTTCTGCTTTTGGTGCAGTTTTTTTAGTCACTGACTTTTTACCAATTTCTTGAACTGTTATTTCAGTTAATCTTTGTCTATGACCATTCTTAACAGCATATCCTTTTCTTCTTTTCTTTTTGAAAACAATTACTTTGTCCCCCAAAAGGTGTTGCTCAATTTTAGCCGTTACCTTCACTCCGCTAACAGATGGTGAGCCAACTGACACTTTACCCTTATCGTCTAATAAAAGTACGTTTTCAAAAGTTACTTTTGAACCAGGTTTGGCATCTAGTTGATGAACAAAATATTTTTGATCTTTTTCAACTTTAAACTGTTGTCCTGCTATCTCTACAATCGCATACATGCTTAATATTTTTTTAATTAATTTATTTAAGGGTGGCAAATGTAACTACTTTTATTTACTTCTCACAATTTGTACTTAATAAATACCCAATAAATACGATAAAAATACATATATGTTTGGTAAATTACATTTAAAATAGATGATTCAATACATCTACAGTATTTAAAATATACTCTTTTAATGGAAAAAGAATTGCCAAAAAAATATTATGAGAAATTAGAGTTGAATGAATTCAAATTAAATTCTCTTCTTGAGATAACTAAAGCAATTAATAATAATCTATCTATTGAAAATATTTTAAAAATATTTGAATATATCCTTAGAGAACAGTTGGGAATAAGTAAATTAATTTTGTATGCTAATGACAGTTTAGACTGGAACTGTATCCTCCATTTTGGAGCAAGAGGATTGAATAAAAAAATTAATGTAAAAAAAGATTTAACGCATATTAAGGATATTACAGTTATTGAATCATCATCAATTGAAACTCTCAATTCTTTTGATATCGTAATCCCGATATTTCATAAAAAAACTGCATTGGCATTTCTATTAATTGGTGACTTAGACGATGAATTAATTGCAATAAGCCCTGGGATAAAACACATGCCTTTTATCCAAACATTAGCCAGTATTATTGTAGTGGCCATTGAAAATAAAAGATTTTCTGCAGAACTTATTGAGCAAGAGCTTAATAAAAAGGAAATGGAAATGGCAGCCGAAATGCAAAAACTTCTATTCCCTACAAATCTACCAAATGATGATAAAATAGACGTTGCTGCAAGATATGAGTCAAAACACTTAGTAGGAGGTGATTACTATGATTTTTTGTCTTTAAACGAAAATGAATATTTCTTCTGTATAGCTGATGTTTCTGGTAAAGGAACTTCAGCAGCATTATTGATGTCCAATTTTCAAGCGAAATTAAGGGCCAATATTAAATATAATTATGAAGATATTAGTTTAAAAGACCTAGTTGAGAATTTAAATGATGATGTTAATAATGCTGCAAAAGGTGAAAAATTTATTACATTTTTTGCTGGACATTACAATAAATTAAACAATACGCTTCAGTATGTTAATGCAGGTCATAATTATCCAATACTTGTTAATTCAAAAAAAACTATATTTTTAAATAAAGGCTGTATAGGTTTAGGAATGCTTGATGAAATTCCAAAAATAAAAATTAGTAAAATAAAACTTTCTGAAGATACTATTTTGATTTGTTATACAGATGGATTAGTAGAATTAGAAAATTCTAATGGGGCTGCATTTGAGACTGATAATCTTATCAAAGTTGTAGAAAATAATCTTAAATTAACCATGAAAGAGCAAGTCCAAAAAATATTTTCAAAGTTGGAAGAATTTAAAGGAGATCAGGACTTAATGGATGATACAGCAGTTTTGAGTTGTAAATTTATAATTTGACTATCCTAACATGAGAATTGCCCTTTTTAAAGAGTCTATAAAATAATCTATCTCTTTTTTTTGATTGTAAAATGCAAAACTTATTCTTGCTGTTCCAGGAATATTATAGAAATTCATAAGAGGTTGTGTACAATGGTGCCCTGTTCTTATCGCAATTCCAAATTGGTCCAACAAGGTTCCGATATCAAAAGGATGAGATCCGTTGATATTAAAAGATATTACGCTCGCCTTATTTTCAGCATTTCCAAAAATTTTAATCTTATTTATAGATACTATCTTTTCAGTGGCATAATGTAATAAGTCATTTTCAAGCTTTGAAATTTTATCGATACCAATTTTATTTACATAATCAATTGCAGCACCTAGCCCAACTACACCAGAAATATTAGGGGTTCCGGCTTCAAATTTATGAGGAGGATCATTGTAAGTAGTTTTCTCAAATGAAACATCTTTGATCATGTCTCCTCCACCCTGGTAAGGCTTCATTTCTTGATACCTATCATTTTTTACATATAAAACACCTATTCCCGTTGGTGCAAAAATTTTATGCCCGCTAAAAACTAAAAAATCACAATCTATTTTAGACACATCTACTTTGAAATGTGGAATAGACTGAGCAGCATCAATAAGTACTTTACAATTATTTTCCTTTGCAATTTCTACGATATCTTTAACTGGATTGATAGTTCCTAAAGTATTTGAAACATGTGAAACAGAAATTAATTTTGTTTTATTTGATATTAGATTTTTAAATTCACTCATAATCATTTCCCCTTTTTTATTAATTGGAGAAATAATAAGTTTAGCCCCTATTTTTTCACATAAAATTTGCCATGGAACTATATTGCTATGATGCTCCATGGTTGTTATAATTATTTCATCGCCCTGAGTTAACTGGGTCTCAGCCCAAGAAGATGCAATAATATTAATACCGTCAGTAGTTCCTTTTGTGAAAATAATTTCTTTGGAGCTTTTAGCCCCTATGAAATTTTGAATTTTAACTCTTGAACCTTCGTACACATTAGTCGCTTTTTGACTTAATTCGTGTACCCCTCGATGAACATTTGAATTATAGTTTTGATAATAGTTATTTATCGAATTTATTACATATTTAGGTTTCTGAGAAGTGGCAGCATTATCAAAATATATCAATGGCTGACCATTTACATTACTTTTTAAAATTGGGAAATCTTTTTGGAAGTCCATAAATCTAAATTATAACAAATATAAGTTAGTAAATTGAATGTATTAATTTTGATTAATTAATTTATAGAAGGAATTTGATAACAAACTAATATATTGTTATTGATAATGGTTATCAACTCTTTAGAATTGTCATTATTAATATCATCAATACATGTCATTTTTGAAGCTCTAAATAGATTTGGATTAATATTATACTTGCTGTCAATTAGTTGAATTTCATTGGTTGTTTCATTTAAAATAATTAGATAATTTCCTAACTTACTATCATGTAATATGTTATATGGATAGTAAAAAGAAAATTCAAAAACTTCGTTAGTTTGGTCTATAATTTTAAGATTTTCTTTGGTTTTAAGGCAATAATTAATTCTTTTTAAGTTGTCATTTGAGTAAACTTCCCAATGGTTTAATGTGTTATTTGAATCATTCTTTTCACTATATAATTTTTTAACCCCAGCTCCAAATGTAAGTTTTGAAATACCATTTAAACTGTCTTGAAAAACAATTGCAGTAGAATCTATATTAAATGATTTCATAATGGCTAGATTCCCTGAGCTTGATAATCCTATTCTATTATTTACTTTATATCTTTCTCCCCCTCGTCTATTGAATAATTTAATAGTTCCATTTTCCTCCTTGGTCATAATATAATCTAACCCATTTATTGCAAAATATAAAATAGGTCTATCAACTTTTGATTTCACTTTTGGATAAGTCCATCCTAAAACTCCTAGGCCCTCAACATTGTAA
>MDSY01086415.1_pt1 | contig 15938 bp, 15 predicted proteins | sample 811131 | NCBI WGS metagenome assembly MDSY01 (sample SAMN05326643, study PRJNA326480) | marine metagenome | isolation source: seawater | place: Atlantic Ocean: South West | collected 2010
ATAAGACTTATAATGGTTGGCGTAAAGAGCTGTCTCGTAAAGATTTATATATTATAAATAATGTTTTGAATGATATTTTATTAAAACGTGGATATGAGGTAGATCAAATAACAAATCTTTCCCTTTTTAATTCGATGTTTCTTCTATTGCTCCCTTTGAGGCTTGAGCTCAGGTATTTAAACCCAATTACGATATTGAAGACTGTGATAAAAGGAAAGATGAGAGAAAAAATTCATGCTATTTCTTTTCCAATATTTTTTATTAAAGTTCGAATAATGTTATTTTTATTTTTACATGCTCAAATCACGGGTGTTTGGAAAGAATGGCCTGGTACAATACTTGGTAAGAAAGAGACACCCAGTAATGGTATCCGCTAAATCATTCATCAAATTAGTTAAGCGATCTGTTTTCATTAGACGAGCAGTTCACTTGACTTTAATTAAGGTATGGACAGGGCCACTGTTACGTCGGCAGTTAACAATTCGAGAAAAACCACCCCAACCTCGATATATAAAAAAGCAACGAATACTAGTAGCGATGGTAGAATTGTATCATTACCAATTTATACAGATACTTACTATTGCTAAAGCGCTTGAGCTGCGTGGTGCTGAGGTTAAGGTCCTTATTTGTGATCAGAGTTTGCCTGGATGTGAAATAAAATCCTCGAGAAATAAGAATTTAAAAGACCCATGCTGGGAATGTAAATTTAACAAAGCGAATCTATTTGAGCAGTTTGGGTTAGATAGCATTTCGTATTCAGATGTACTTGATAAAACTGACCAACAAATCATTCGCAAATTATCTCAAGAGTATTCAGAGAACTCTTCAAAAAAAATTACTTTTAAGGATTTGGATTTAACTCAGTGCGTAGATGACTCAATCACACGTTTTTTTTATGGTGGTGAGGCAGCAGATGAAGACGAACATCGAAAATTGAGAGGTCAGCATATCGAAACGGCAATAAAAAATGCGATGGCATCTCATAATATTGATCGAGATTGGGAACCTGATGCAGTGCTTTGTAATATGTCAGCATATTCAATTTGGAATCCAATATATGATTACTTTAGAGATCGAATTAAAATGATTTCACTTACGGATTTTAATGCTAAAGCGTTAACCTATAATTTTAATGATGTCCTTTTAAGTCGTGATAGATTTAATAAATATTACGAATCTCGTGACAACAAGACATTAACTAAGCTAGAAAAGTCAGAACTTGAACTTTATTTCAGTAAAAGGTTTTCTGGTCAGGATTGGTTGTTTGAACGATACAGCTTCTACAAGGCACCTGATGAAAAAAATGAAATTAAGAATTTAAAAATAGATACAACAAAACGTAATTTATTTTTATTTTCGAACTTGTATTGGGATACCGGTCTGTCTGACAAGACAGTTCTGTTCGACGACGTGGTTAGTTGGGTGCTTCGAACAATTGAAATGGTTAAAGAGGAAAAAAACTTACACTTATATATTAAAACTCATCCCGCAGAACAATTTAGCACGGTAAAATCACAGAAAACGATTAAAAGTATAATCGAAAAAAATTATCCAAATGGCATTAAGAATGTGACTATCATTGATCCCTTACTTAAAATAAAACCGTACTCTCTTTTTCCATATATTGATGCGGCTGTTCTATTTCAGGGTACATTAGGCTTGGAGCTTTTAAAGGCTGGCATTCCAGTAATTTCATGTGCGACAGCTTCATATAACAGTTTAGGATTCGTACACGAACCTACAACATTTTCTGAATATAAAGATTCTTTATTAACTGCTGGAAAATTAAGATATGATGAAGGATTACTCGATGTTTTTTTATATTTTTTCTTTATGAGAGTTGTAGCTTTTCCATGGGAACAGAGCTCAAGAGTATATGCAAATAATATTTATCATCCACTAATAATTCGTTCTTGTGATGAGCTTCAAGTTGGTAAATCAGGAAGTCTAGATTATCTTTGTGAGCTGATACTAGGTGACAACAAAATAATCCCGGAAAATTGGTAAATACTACAATGTGCAGTTTTAAAAGTTGGAATTAAATATTGAATATTATAAAGAATACTCGGAATATTATGATGCGCGATGGCGTATCTGCAGCTTTGAACTTATTTACTACGATAATACTTGCTCGTAATTTAGGCCCTGAAACACTTGGAATATGGTTCATATATCTTACTATATTTTCTTTATTAGATGCATTATTAAGAACAAAAACAGAAACATCTTCCGTATATTTTTTAGCATCAAAACAAATTTTGCTTGCAGACTTAGAACGTTGTCTTTTATTAATAACTTTTATTACATGCTTGATTGCATGTGTAGTAATATTTGTTTTAGGCGACCAAATTTATGGGTACTTTTTTGATGGCTTTAATGGAAAATTTAAGCTACATTTTTATTCTGTGCTGCTCACTTTGTCGCTTTCTTTTTTTGCGACTTGTTATTTCTATTTGGCACTAGGTTTAGAAAACTATCGCCTTTATAATTTAACGATATTAACTCAATCGGTTGTGAATTGTTTATCTGTAGTTATTTTTAGTTTTATACTATCCAGTTCGGTTTGGATTCCAATACTTTCGTTGAACATCTCATGGTCGATAGCAGCAGCAATCGGATTTTTCTATTTCCGAAAACGTACAACCCATAGCTATAATTTCTTCAACAAAAATACACTCGTTCTACTGCCAAATATTCTTAATTCGGGCTTAAAGGTCTACGCAAGTTCATTGATTAAAACATTACAGGATCATTTACCTAGACTCTTTATAATTGGTTTGTTTCCAGTGAGCCATTTAGCTTACCTAGGGCAATCACAGATGATTATAGGTTTATTCGTTCGATTTAGTACGGCAATAGGAAATGTGCTGTATCCTCGATTAGCTAGTCTAGATTCTGTAAGCCAAGTTGAGTTGATCCAAAAAGTTGTTCGTATTTCATTAATACTTAATGCGGTGTTTCTTTTTATTTTATATCTTGTAATCGAGCCTTTAGTTTTAATAGTTTATGGTGATCAATACATAGAGGTCGCAAAATACCTCAAAATAATAATTCCCTCTTTATTTGTTGTTATACCTGGACTTTTATTGGAACAGTTTATTAATGGGCGAGGCGATTTTAGTTTGAAAATATTAATTTCCTTTAGTTCATTTATAGCAATGGTTTTATTTTTACTATTATTTTACTCAAATTTGTCACCTTTTATTATTGCAATTGCAATTTCTTTTTCAAATATCATCCAATCATTAGCTATATTTTTTGTAATAAAATTTAAATATAATATTCAAATAAGTTCATTTATTCCAAACAGCAGTGACTGTATTCTTATCATGAAGTTTATAAAGTTTATTAAGTGAAAAATTACCTGTTGTTATGTTTTTTTGGTGCCATCAGCAGCTTAAAATAAGAGAGAGTTTGGCACATCTTATTGGTTACAGTATGTGGCGCGTTGTCTGTGATTTTGATTTGATGAATAGCATCAATTCGCACCATTCATTGTCCAACCAAAACCACAACCTGCCTAAGCTTAGTTACAATCTCTTTGGGTTTGTGTCGTTTGATTCCCATATTTAATCCTCCAGTCCCCAAGTATAGGGATAGACAAATTCAAAGGGGGAGGGCCAAAAGAGAACAATGGCAAGAAAACTAAAGTCATAGTTTTTGACGCAAAGGTGTTTATCAAGGGGTTACCCCGTTTTAGATTTAAGATCCTACGTAAACTAAAACTATTTATCGCCGATGCCATTGATAACAGCCCTTACCTATGGTCCAATACAATTGCTTTGATATTGCAAAGAAGGCAAATAAATGACTAAAAAGATACTCTATTTCGACATGGATAAAGTTCTCGTGAATTTTCAATCTAGATTGGATCAATTACCTGAAGAGGTGTTGCAAAAATACGAGGGTCAGCTAGATAAAATACCAGGGTGTTTTCGTTGATGAAGCCACTAGATGGCGTGATCGAGGCGTATTCAAATTTAACATGCACATATGACAGTTATATTTTATCCACTGCTCCATGGGAAAACATATCTTCTTGGAGTGACAAAACTGCTTGTGTTCAAACGCACTTAGGCAATTTAGCTAAAAAAGGTTAATCAGGAGCCATAATAAAAATTTGAATATTGGCAATTATTTAATTGATGATCGAACAGCCAATGGCGTTGGGCAATTCAAGGGTGAACATATTCACTTTGGAAGCGAAAAATTTCCAACTTGGGAAAGTGTTTTGAATTACCTCTTATAATATCTTGAAACTAATCTTTAGTTTATCTACCTGCACGTAATTTTAATAATAGGCCAGGGTTTTCTTTCACAGCTCAATAATTTTTGACATCGTCTGCGATCTTGCTGAATACCATTTTAGAAAAATCAAATATTAATATTTTTATATCAGATCACGGAAGCGGCTCTTAAACCTATTAAGAAGGCCATTAGGAAAATAACGAAAGTTAGCATAACATCAAATGCATTATCTTTTATAACTGTCAAAATAAATTGATCCAGTATTGCGTATGCCATAATTCCGAATATAAAATATGAGACAAAGAAAATTAGTTCATCTTTGTAAAACATTAAAGTAACGATTTGAAAAAGAGCTAATAAAAAATAACACGCCGCTACTGTACTCCTAAATCCTAGTTTAGTTTTATCGGTTTGAGATACCCAAACCACTAATAGTGCTCCACCCAAATTACTAATTCCGTGTACAATTCCGATCAATGGCAGCATAAAATCTTTAAAGTTTAAAATTTTATCAGAAAGCAGTTGGAACGTGTTCAAACGAAGTATTCCCCCAACAATTAACGCCCCAAAAACAAACCATTCGACATTGAAATCAAATAACAACACAATAAATAGACCGAAAACAACCAGCGGCAAAGAAAACTTAATGAAACTCCATATTGCTTTCCTATTAATGTGTTGAGAATTTCGCCCCGCTTGCAGACCGCTAATTCCTATAGAAATTGGCAGCAATAATGACAGCGCAGTAGTAAATTCATAGCCCAGTAATATAAGGGACGGAGTACCCCACAACAACACCCCCACACCGAACAATATCTGCGTTAGCAAAGATACCAAAATAATCATTGCTACTATGTAGTCAAAACTGATTTCTACTAGCATCCTTGAGGGGCCTTCTATTAAGTGGAACAAACCGTGATTAGCACTAGTAAGTCATGATAGTGGCAGTTATTATATCATCGAGTTCTAGTAATTGAGTAGCAAGAATTATGCAACAAAAAATAAGTGGTATCTGGCTTTACGGCCTAGCAGGATCAGGAAAATCGTTTGCCTCAAAATGTTTGATGCAAAAACTCGAAAAAGGATTTATGATAGATGGCGACGATGTACGGAAATATATAAGTACAGATCTTGGTTACACTGTTGATCATAGAAAAATTCAACTCAAAAGGCTTTTAGGGATTTCTAAACTGGCTTTACTTAATGGTTTTGTTCCGATTGTTTCATCCGTCACTATGAATAAGGAAATATTGGGCACTTGCAGAGATATAGGTATGGATGCAGTTGAAATACAAAGATCAGAGATTGAGAGGTATAAAACACGAAACATCTACTTGACCGAAAGTAATGTTGTTGGGGTGGACATAGATTTGGAGTCTTTAAATACCCATAAAATTTTTAATTGCGGAACGAAGTTATTTGAACAGGATATTTTAAAATATGTTCACGAAGCTGGATGAAATAAATTTGATCAACGCCTCTAATGCTTCGGATGACTTTCTTAATAAAAACTTCATTCGAAGTGAGACAGAATTCGAAGACTTCGATATCAGTAGTTCTGGCTTGCCATTACTAGTAGCTGCAGATCCCAAAGTCTTTATATTTCGTCCAAAGGACACTTTTAAGATTGCGAAAGAGAAAATTTTAAAAAAAATCTATCAACTACAAGATTTAGAATACAGTGGCTTTAAACACGCTTTCAACAATAATGAATTATTTCTATCAAACTTTGAAGTACGAGATAGTTATAAAAAATTTGTAGAGATGATAACAATCCAAAACACACGTTCTAAACAAAATATTGGGTATCTCTTAAGTCGTCACTCCAGTGTGGGAGCCTTTCAAACTCGCAACATACCACATGCTGGCCATGAAAAAATAATGGCGCGAATGTTAGAAAATTGTGAGCACTTAGTGATTAATCCTGTAGTTGGCCCCAAAAAAAAAGGTGATGTTACGCTTGAGGCATTAAGTCTTTCATACAGATACTTAGGAAAACACAAGTATGAAGACCGCGTTTCTTTTATTCCAATAAGTGTAAATATGTTCTATGCTGGTCCGAATGAAGCTATCCATCACACGATTTTACGAGAGCGTTTAGGGTTCTCTCTTTTTTCAGTTGGACGTGACCATGCAGGGGCTGACGGAATATATGGTCCTCATGAGGCATCTGATTTAGTTAAACGCAACCGGCAGAAGTTTAATATTCAGATTTTAACGCACAGAGGAGCGGCTTATTGTCAAAATTGCTGCAAAGTTTTGTTAGTAAATGAATGTAATTGTAATAGTAGTGATATGTTGGACATCTCTGGGACAAAGTTTAGAGATGCACTGAAAACTGGTAAAGAGTATGCGTTTGCAGATTTGGACTTGCAGACTTATTTAACTTTGCAAGAGAAGGAAATTTTCCAAAATGATTAAAACAATGGTCACAATTGGCCCCATATCAAACAACAAGGACGATGTGAAGAAGTTTGGTGAACACACTAAACTTTTCCGGCTAAACGGAAGCCATAGCAGTATTGAATGGCACGCAAAAGCTATTTCTTTGATCCGTAGCATAATTCCGGATGCATTTATACTTTTAGATATACCTGGCATTAAACCGCGGACATCTAACGAACACCCAACTATCATTAAGAATGGCCAAGTAGTTTCATTTGCATCACCAAATGCTCTCAAACCTAATAATTTTGTAAACTTAACAAAAGCCCTCCCATCTTACCCAGAAGATTTACAAAGCTTTTCTGTAAATGATGGTCAATATATTTTCGATGTTGTCGACACAGGTAATGGTATAATCTCAGGGAGGTCCTTAGAGACTTTTACTCTGAATCCGAAAAAAGGCATTAACATCCCGGGGAGTATTTATGATGAATACCTACAATTTGAAATCTACAACGCATTTATCTCACAGATTGAACATCTCGAAATAGACGCTTTGGGATTAAGTTTTGTGCAGACTGGTGCTCTAGTTGAAAAAATAAAGAAAAAAGTCCCCAATCTAATCATGGTATCCAAAATTGAAAACTCGGAGGGCCTCAGGAATTGTAAAGAAATTGCAGCTGCATCAGACGTTGTGATGATCGATCGTGGCGATTTAGTAGCTGAAATCGGTTACGGTAAACTTTTTTCATCAATTGAAGAGATTGCTGAAGTAACAAAAAAATATGGCAAGCCATTAATAATGGCGACAGAGAATTTAGAAACTATGGTTCGCCGTCGAATGCCATCCAAAAGTGAGGTAATTTCTTTAGCACATTCAGCTCAAATCGGTGTTGATTGTTTTATGCTAAGTGAAGAAACTGCACTGTCAGAAAACAAACATTCAACAGTGTCTTGGCTTGCAAATTTTTTAAAATCTTCTCCTCTAAAAAGACGAAAATATCAAAAATTTGCAGTGAAAATAGATGGAGCGTTTTCAATTTGGAGTGCTATAGAAGCCAATGACACTAGACCTATTGTCGTTATGTCTAAATCGGGCAGGGCAATATTTAAGTTACTCTCGACAGGGTATACCTCCGATGTATTTGTAATTTCAAACAATGTTAAGGTTAAAAAAATGTGCCAACTTTTTTCTAATAACATCAAAACTATTTTGACTATAATTGATGCAACACCAACAATAGAGATACTGTGGGATAACATTGAACAAAACGCTGATACAATCTTTAAATCAAACAGCGAAGTCATTGCAATCTATGTTTCAAAATATGCTAAATTGGCAAGTGTGAATACACTTACTATGTTCTCGAAAAGTGATTTTGAATAAAACTCAACTATCTGTTAAATTTCATTGCTCAATACTATTCTAGTAATACTCATTTATGCTCTTCGCCCATTTAAATCCCTTTTTAAATTTTAGAATATAAGATGCCTAAGCTACTCACTGACATCATTGTAAAAGAAAATGTTAGTAGCTCATTAGGCTCAGTCTTAGATTTAGGCTGTTAATACTGCCAAAGACCCTGACGACGGACATTGACTCATCAACAGACTTACACCAATTTCTAAATTAAAATTCTTCTTTTTAGGAATGAAAAAAATTGTATTGTTTTCAGCAAACTGGCCTTAAATCTATATTTCCCATATGTCAGTAGAAGCCGCTTATAAACAATATACATTGAATCATTACTGGAAACTATTGCAAGTTATAGGTTTAGTAAGTAAAAATTTAAATGTGATTTTTTTATATAAGCGAACTCAAAGGGGATAAAGTTGTCACAACTGAAAAATATATTGAAGAATGTCTATTACAATACCGTTAATAGAAATCTTTTATCATCGTATAGGAATTACACATTTTCGGATGAGTCAGCTAAATTCACGTATATTCTTGAAGCAATAAATTATTTGAGAGTAGCCGGGGACGTTGGTAATGTTTTGCCACAAACATATTACGAATTTGGATGTCACTCTGGCCGGACTTTTAGTGCAGCCATAAACGCCTTAAAGTTCCTAAAAATGAAGAACTTCAAGCCATTTGCATTTGATTCTTTTCAAGGTTTGCCCGAAACGTATGATATGGATAGCTATTTTAAAAAGGGCACATTCCATACATCTGAAGGGAAATGTAAAAATATTATTAAACAATCTACTGGGCAAGTGCTTGGACCTGAACAAGTAATAAGGGGATTTTATGAGAAGTCACTGACACCTGAATTATGTCAACGCCTTCCAAAAATTGGTGTCTTACACGTTGATGTTGACTTATACTCTTCTACTGTGGAAGTTCTATCTTTTACGCGTGAATTATTGGTAAGCGGCTCAGTAATATTATTCGATGACTATTACTGTTATAACCCTGATAAACCGGCTGGAGAGATGCGAGCTTTAAACGAATTTTTGGAGACTAACACCGATTTTGGCATCATACCTTGGAAGGCCTATTCAACATTTGGACAATCCTTTTTTGTGAAAAAAGTTTAACATGATGATACCAATATATGAGCCTTGGATTGCCGCAACTCAAGAAGCAAATGTCATTGCTTGTATAAGAGAAAACTGGATTTCATCGCTTGGTAGATTTGTTGATACATTTGAAACCAATCTATGTGAATATACAGACACCTTAGCCTTAACAACTTGTAGCAATGGCACCTCTGCTTTGCACTTAGCCTTGCTCGCGCTTGGTCTAAAAAAAGGTGATGAAATACTAGTGCCGTCTTTCGCATACGTAGCAGCGGTCAATGCGATATCATATGTTCATGCCATACCACGCTTTGTTGATATCGATCCATTGACCTGGAATATTTCTCCTATAGACGCCGAAAAAAAGATCTCTCCAAAGACAAAGGCAATCATATGCGTGCATACTTACGGAGTGCCCTGCGATATGACGACGTTTCGCGACTTGGCGGATCGCAACAACTTGTTTTTGATTGAAGACTGCGCTGAAGCTTTGGGTAGTTTTCAAGGCGGCAAGCATACTGGTACAACAGCCGATGTTAGTACATTTAGTTTTTTTGGAAACAAGACAATCACAACTGGTGAGGGTGGTGCTGTTAGTTCGCGCGATCCAGACATTATCGCAAGAGTGAGCCGATTGAAGAACCAAGGCTTAGTTCAACGCGGTGGATATGATCACGATATCGTTGGCTACAACTATCGAATGACAAATATTCAGGCTGCCATTGGCGTTGCGCAGCTTGACGAAGTACGAAAAATTTTAGACTTAAAACGCAAAATTGCAGATCGATACAGACGTGATTTTATAGACTTAGCTGAGTTTCAAATTTCTAATACGCAACAGTGCTCCAATTGGATTACTACAATCAAATTGGACTCAATTGAACGCACTCAAACAGTTTATAAAGCATTAAAACGCAATAATATTGATGTCCGACCTGGTTTTTCGCCAGTCGATCAGATGCCGATGTATAAAAACGAACCAATGCTCCCAAGGACACAAGAACTTATCGATCGCTTACTTTGTTTGCCTAGTTATCCCGGTCTTACAGAAGATCAGCAAACACGAGTAATTGAAGCAATAACTGGCGAGTTTGGCCCCAAATGATTAAGCGTACGCCAAGCAGATGGGGCGGCGGTGTTGCACTTTTGTGGAATGGCGTTGAAGCTAAAGATGTCCTCAGAAACTTGTTTAATGTTGGTGCGGTATCCTATGTAAATTCACCATACTTCGAGTTCGACTCAGCCAGAAATGGTCTGTTCCACTTTTTAAAGTCTCACGGCATAGGCAAGGGCGACAAGGTAGCCGTCCTCTTATTCACTTGTGACGCGGTAACTGACGCAATTCTGGATCTTGGCTGCGACATCGTTTTCTACAGTTGTGACAAGCAACTAGAGAACGGTCGAATTCCTGAGACAACAAATCCTCCGAAAGTAATAATTGAGCAAGTTACGTTTGGACGTAGATCGCTCAACGATGAAATTCTCCAAAAATATGTAGCGCAGGGATCAATAATTGTTTGCGACAAGTCACTGTCATACGGTCCAAATGATTTTACAGCAGACGCCACAGTAAAGTACCCTACACTTTTTTCATTTGAAGCGTCAAAGTCTCTCACTGTTGGTTGGGGGGGAATACTTGCGCTACCTCACGCTCAAAGTAAAGAGTTTTCAAAATATTACGACACATTAAGGAAAGTAGATACGATTTCTGATTTACACAGAAATATCGTTTTATATTTGAATGCTGCTAACATTAAGAACGGGTCTAAAGTTAAGTTTTTGTTTTGGCTTTTGGCAAGTGCTCTGAGATTAAAAAGACGCTCCTCAAGGTCTTCTATGGCGTATAGCAGATCACATTCTCGACCAGGAAAAAGGACTAGCCAATTATTGCAGACAACCCTAGCTAGTGCAGAAGAGAAACTATTTCTCTCAAATGCAATACACGACGATTTAAAAAAACACTTGGAAGAAAATGGTTTTCAAGTGATCAGTAGCGTCGATGTTTCTTGCTCTACTCCACGTATTACTTTTATATGCGAAAACAATAGAAACTGTCTTATTGCGAAGTTAGCAGAGCACAATGTGGAATGTGGGACGTGGTTTGATTTGCCGCCTGTAGATCAAAGAGTTTGGAGCTTGCCGGATGGATGGGAGAATATGTTTAGTAAGTACCTCAACCTTCCATGCCACTACACATTGACCTCAGAAAAAGTATCAAAAATAAAAGAAGCGATTAATGAATTCACCAGCTGAAATCGCAAACTGGAGGCTAAGTATTTCGGCTGCGGCACTAGCATTGCCACTATTCGTTGTTCTGAATGGTGCATCCGTTACGCTTGCGGACAGCTATTATAAGGTATCTGGTATACCAGTTCACATGAGCGCTTTGATATTTTTACTATTACCAAAGCGATTTTTAAAAAGCCGCACTGAACTTATTTTACTATTGATTTATTCGATTTATTGCGCTGTTTCGCTCTTAGATTCTGGAGAAAGGCTGCAGACAACAGTCCAGCTAGGTTACTTCATTTATGCGTACAAAATACTAAGCGGATTAAGCCTGGAAACTATAAAGACACTTGATCGCTATATCGCTGTAATAGGTTCAGCATTTATCTTCATCCATGTAATTAGCATTTCTCACGCCTTCATGATTGGAGAAGTTGCGCTTGCATCAGCAAATATTTTTGGTTTTGTGATTTATCAGTCCCACCTGTCTTATCCCATTGTTCTAATATTAATTCTTATTAGTGTACGCAGATCATTCGATCATCGACTGATACTAAAATACTGCATAATCATGTTCGTAATGTTAATTGAACTTGTTCTGATGAGAAGGGTTGGGTTTGGATTATTCCTTATCTTTTTAATTCTTTTTGAACGCCGCATTTTTATTTTTTCTATACTAGCAATATTAGCAATAAGTATATTATATTCAGAGGTTGGTAACAGCATTTTGGAAAAATTACCTGATTATGAGAGACTTATCCATATAAGTGGAGGAGCAAACCAAAGAGCTTTTGCGTGGCAAGAATCTTTAGACATGTTAAGCGAAACGAGCATAGTTTTAGTTGGTAACGGGCTAAACAACTATAGTCATAATTTTTTTCTCCATACGATCACTACACATGGGCTAGCGATTTCTATGGTCTTTTTTGTTCCTATTGCTTATTTCACCTATAAGATGGTGAAAAAGGTTGGGATTTTTAATAAGAAATCTTTGCTGGCGTTTGTAATAATTGCCATGGATTGGAATGTGAATACGAACATTTATCAACCATATTATTCCACGTTGTTTGCATTTTTCTTGGTTTCGGGCACAGTTTTAACTAGGGAAAAACATGTTAAGCAATAATTTTAAAAAAGTGGTTTTTTATGTGCCGGTCCAACAAAAATATTTGTCGCAGTGGGAGTATTACTGCGTTGATCAACGCATGCTAGAGGTAACATTTGATGAAGTCATCATCACCAGCAATTTTTGGAAATTTCTCCAAGCTGTGATTTCAAAAAAACCGGACTTAGTCTATTTTTGGTGGTGGCACAGATCTTTGTTAGTTGTCCTTTTTTCACGCATATTTGGTGTTAAATGTATAGGAACAGGTGCTGTTCACATGTACGATGAAAGTGGGGCAAAAGACTTTTTTACTAAATCTTTCTTGTACCGACTGACTAACAGGCTTACTTGGCGCCTGGCTAGTGCCACCTTATTCATTTCGATGAGCCAGTTTCGGCAAATTACATCACATGAGTTTGTGCAAAATCCACTTATGTTAAAATCCTCAACACTGCAAACCGTTGCAGAACTTAATGAAAACACAAGTCGCCTAGATAGAAAGTCAAAAAAAATACGGTTGATGACTATTTGCTGGCTCACAAAAAATCAGCTAATGCGGAAATCAATCATTGTCCTTCTCAAGGCGATTAAACGTTTACCAGAAGACATTCGCAAGAATACACACTTAACCATTATAGGTGGCAATGGAGACGCAGTAGGAGAACTCCAGAGATTTATACTACAAGCAGAGCTTTTACCAAACGTCACTCTTTTAATTGATGCGGACAACGAAACAAAAATTCAAACTTATCAGGCGACAGATCTCTATTTTCAGCCCAGCACCTATGAGGGTTTTGGGAATTCGGTTCTAGAAGCAATGACCTATGGAACGCCAGCGATTGTATCTGGGCTGACAGCTCAGCCAGAGGTCGTAAAAGACAGTGGTTATATACTAAGAGAAATCAGTGAAGAGTGCATATCTGAAATAATAATAGAGTATCACGGTTTGACAGCAGCTGCGCGTCAGAAACTACGTAGTAAAACACTAGAAGTAGTGCGAACAGAGCACAGTTTTGATCGTCGTTTGCGCGACTTTCAAGCCATTATGGGGGACTTGAAATAATGTGTGGAATTGTTGGTGGGAGAGGTGTTGCTGTTGTTGACTGTATTGGCCAAATGGTCAATTTGATGGCGCACCGGGGGCCGGATCATTCAGCCCATTGGTCGAGTGAATGCATTGCTTTAGGGCATGCGCGCCTTAGTATTATTGATACTGGTTCTAGTAGCAATCAACCTTTTTGGGATGAAACGGGTCGATACTGCCTCGTCTACAATGGCGAAATCTACAATTATCACTCAATTAAAGAACGTCTTGTTTCAGAGGGTGTTAGCTTCCGCTCAAACGGCGATACTGAGGTACTTCTTCAAGCTCTTATTCACTTTGGCACCAATATTCTGCCTGAGCTCGAGGGCATCTTTGCATTTTGTCTTTTTGACAAGTCCGATGGGACCCTACTCCTTGCGCGGGACAAGTTTGGGGTCAAACCTTTGTATTATTACGCCGATGATACTCAATTCATGTTTGCAAGTGAGTATAAATCCTTTCTTGCAAATCCTGACTTCATTACAGACGTGAACTTTGACACGTTATTCCGTACACTTTTATTCATGTACAATCCTGGAAACGAAACAGCTTTTGCATACGTCAACAAGGTGCCAGCTGGTTGCTTTATCGTAAATAGGACTGGTTGTGAAGTGGTTGAAATCAATACTTATTGGGACTGGCCAGTATATGACCCAGTAAAAAACTATTCGCACGTAGAGGATATTCAAAAACATCTAAAAACTGCAGTACAAAGGCAAATGGTCGCAGACGTGCCTGTTGGGGCATTTCTTTCGGGGGGCGTTGATTCAAGTATTATCGTTGCGTTGGCAAAAAAAGTAGAAAGTGAACATAAGTTTTCTACTTATACTATTAAGACCGAATTTGATGCGAATGACGGTTTTGACGACGATCTGCCCTACGCAGAGAAAGTTGCCGAGTTCCTGGATGTTGATTTAAAGGTGCAAGAGATCGAACCAACTATAATAGAACTTCTACAGAAAACTGTCTACCACTTGGACGATATTCATGCTGACCCGTCTGCAATAAATGTTCTCCTAATCTGCGAGTTGGCTAAGAAATCAAATTATAAAGTTCTTCTCTCTGGGAGTGGTGGCGATGATCTTTTCACAGGATACAGAAGGCATCAGGCAGTCCAGTTTGAACGCTACTGGATTTGGTTGCCAATTCAAGTCAGACGCATACTCAAGAAATTGACGTCTTGGTTGCCTGTCACTTCCAGTTTAAGTCGGCGTATAAGGAAACTCTTTCAATACGCCGACTTGTCAACTAAGGAGCGGCTACTTTCGTACCATTTTTGGTCTGATCCAAATGATGTTAAATCACTGTTCCGCCAATCAGAAAAATTATCTGAACGGCCATTTCAATTTATTCTTGACGAGATGTCGCTTGTAAAAACATCTGATACCATAGAATTAGCATTATTTTTGGAACGTAATTACTTCCTCAAAGACCACAATTTTGCCTATACTGATAAACTAAGCATGGCGACTGGGGTTGAAGTTAGAGTTCCCTTCTTGGACACCGATCTTGTTGGAGCTGCAGCCAGAGTTCCTAGCAACGAAAAACAACATGGACGTATTGGTAAATTCATTTTGAAAAAGGTTGCAGAACGGTATTTACCACATTCCATAATCTACAGACCTAAAACAGGCTTCGGCGCACCGCTGCGCAAATGGTTACGCGGTGATCTGGCGAGCTACCTGGATGATAAGCTGTCAAAAGAAACTATCACAAAACGGGGCGTTTTTGATTACCACGCAGTAAGAAAATTGATCGAAGACGACAGAAAGAGTGTACAAGATAATTCGTATACGCTTTATGCTTTGATATGCATTGAGCTATGGTACCAGACGTTTATTGATGCCCGCAGTAACTTTATGAAAAAGCTTTGAGTTAACTTATGGCAAGAGATCAAAATCACATTCTAAATTATGGAATACCAAATTGTTTAAAGTACTGATAGCTTTTGGGACGCGGCCGGAAGCAATTAAAATGGCACCGGTTGTCAAAGCTCTTATTGCGTCCAACCTTATAGAAACGAAGGTCTTAGTCACAGCCCAACATCGCACAATGTTGGACCAAGCCTTGAGCCTTTTTGATATTGTGCCTGACTATGACCTGGATCTGATGCGCAAGAACCAGGGTCTCTTTGAGATTACAAATGGAGTTTTGTTTGGTGTTCGGACTGTTTTAGAGGACTACAAGCCTGACATAATCTTAGTCCATGGTGATACTACTACGGCAATGGCGACTGCGCTTGCGGCGTTTTATTTACAAATTCCAGTAGGGCATGTCGAAGCGGGACTTCGGACAGGAGACTTGCAATCACCTTGGCCAGAAGAAATGAACCGACGTTTTGTTGGTATGGCTGCAACCCTA
>MDSY01138940.1_pt1 | contig 15930 bp, 16 predicted proteins | sample 811131 | NCBI WGS metagenome assembly MDSY01 (sample SAMN05326643, study PRJNA326480) | marine metagenome | isolation source: seawater | place: Atlantic Ocean: South West | collected 2010
AGGGGAGACAATATTTGCTGGAGAAATGAGTGATGGAGCTCATAATTTAGGCTTTTCTCAATATGCAACTATATTTCATGCACCTTCCCAGGATTTTAGAGAATACAGTGATAAAATGGCGTCTTATTTGTTTGGACCTACATTTTTAAAAGAAATCGTGAGAGGAGCACATGAAAATGATCCAATATGGAAAATATTTATGCAGATAAATACAACAACTAAGTTTGAGCCATTAAAAAAGAGTGAAAAGGAAATCCATTTACAATTTTTATCTAACTTTTTTCTTAGAGGCGGTAGAATCCCATTATATTCGATTGATAATTCCAAAATGCTAACAAAAAGAGGTTCTGAAAAATATTTAATGGAGTTTGAAGAAGTCTATTTAAAGGATGCTGCAGGAAATTTAAGTGCAGACACCTTGTATTCGAATTTACTTCAATTATATAATTCATTTCATTGGCAAGGTTCAACCGTATCTACATTGGGTTATACAGCTGAAGAACACGGCCTAAATTGTGTCGTTCCATTTCATGATCAAGGATTAATTGATTTTCTTTCTGGAATGCCTGAAAGTTGGGGAAGAGGCTTAGACTTTAACAATACTAAATTCCCTTTAAAATGGATGTTAAAAAACAAAATTGATTACCCATATCATTTACAAGAAGGCCCTCATTCTTATATTTATGATGTAGATCCAACATTCAATCACTTAAGAGAAATTCTATTTGGATCATCCTTTAAAGAAGTTTTTCAAAAAGCCTTAAAACAAGGAGATTTTATAAATTCTTTAAGTCCAGAAATTTTTGATCTAAATTATATTAATGGTCTTGTTAAAAAATATTTAAATGATGAGGAATTTCATGGATCAGAAATGGGTGATTTAGGAAATTTAGCTACACATTCTGCTATAGGTTTATTCAAGTAATTAAATAACATTTTTTTGTAAATAAAAAGACTTGTCTAGATTTATTCTTTTATGAAATTTCAAACAAACACTTACCATATAAAAAATATTTGTAAATGGAAAATAAATATTACGTAGATGAAATTAATTTGTTTTCAATTTATATTCTTGTTTTTAGTTCAAATATCAATGAAATTAAAGTTTTAGAAGAGCAAAGATTAAGCTGGATTTATCGCTTAATATTATCTTTTAAAAGGATCAAGGTTTCTGAAGCAAATTTTATAGCGGGTCAGCTACTCACTAAAGATTTAGAATGCGTTTATATTTCATCGAGAAGATTGGCAGGTAAACTTTCATTGGATTATTCGGAAAAAATAATTTCAAATTATAACTATTTTAATGATTTAAACAGTAATTATGGACGTAATACTATAAAATTATATATTTCAAAACATCTACAATTAATAATTGAATCTTGGATTGTTAAAGCCATGGTAGTTCGAGAATTAAATAATGAAAATAGTTATAATTTGAATTTAATAATATCTAAACCAAATATTTTTGATTCAAAAATCCTAAACAAGTCTTTCTCTGATATTAATTTTATTTATTATTCTAATACTTTTATTAAATCTTTTATATTAATAAGAAATTTAATAATTGTTTATTTAAAAGAGTTAAAGATGTCAATCTTATTTTTTATAAATAAAAGGAATTATAATTTTAAAACTTCAAATCTTCCTTCAATTTTAACTAATCATGAGGATGATATTCGATTAAGCAATGATTTAAGAAATCAGCTTTTTTGGTTTAATGATTCTCCAGACCTTGATAGTACAAATGTTTTTATTCTCACATTTAATAAACTTTCAATTAATAAAGTTAACAGAAATTTAAAAACAAAAAATATTAGATTTGTAAATACAATATTTTTTAAGTTTGCAAGGAATAAATTTTTTGATAATAAGAATTTAAAAACATTAAAAAATGAGATCAATTTATTATTTAAGTATACAATTTCAGCGGTCAAATATGAAGAAAAATACTATGGTATACTTTTATTGAAATTATTTATTGAATCTTTAAATATTTCAGCACTTTCCATTTATCTAAATTCTAAGGTATTTCTTTTTAAAGAAACTCATTCCATACACTCTGATGCTATTCAATTGGTTTCTAGTGAAATAGGTTTAAAAACTATTTGCCTTCAATATTCAAATATGGGAATGATTTCTCCTTTGATGCTTACGACAGCTGATGAGTTTTTTATTTTTTCAAAAATGTTCAAAAATAATTTTGAATATCAAAATATTAGACCTGAAAAATTTATCATTAATGGATATTTATACAATGGAATTGAAAAGTATCTACTAAAAAAGGCCTCAAAAAGAAAACAACTTTTAAATGAATTAGGTGTAAATTTTATTATATCATATTTTGATGAATCAGTTCAAAATAACAAATGGGGATGTATTCACATAGATCATCATATTAAGGAATTACACAAAATATTAAACTATATAATTAATAAACCAGATACTGCACTTTTAGTAAAAACTCAGTTTGTTTTTAATTCACCTTCAAAACTTTATCCTAAAGATCCTATTATATTAAAAGCTTTGAATACAGGAAGGTATATTGAAGTCTTCGAAGGTGATCAATGGCGGAATAATGTTTTACCTACTGAAATAGGGCTTATATCAGACATATGTATCAGTCATAAACTTGGAGCAACAGCTGGATTGGAAACGGCTTTAAGTGGTGCGAGAACAATATTACTTAATAGTATAAAGTCCAATACAAGTTTTGATAAAATCTACAACGAAGCTAATATTGTTTTTTCAAATATTGATGATGCTTTATCCTCCATTACTAATATCATAAAGGATACTAATAACAATAATAATAATGATTTAGGTCTATGGAGTAATATAATTCATAAATTTGACTTAAAAAATGATAAAAAATCTATCAACAGAATTAGCAAACATGTTTATAACTCTTTAAACTTAAATAATGAATTTTTTCAAGAAAATTAACAATGAGATTATAGAATGGATTGAAACATTTTTTTCTTTTTTACCAGGTCATTCAGGTGCTATAATTAGAAAATTATGGTTTTCAAAAAGATTCAAAGGAAACAAAACAAAAGTTTTAATTTCCTCTGGATGTAAATTTGAATCTCCAGAAAATATGTGTTTTAATGAAAATATTTCTATTGGAAGAAACTCTTTTTTTTGTGCTAGTGCTGGAAGTATTAAAGTTGGAAGTAATGTTGCATTTAATTCTAATGTTCATATAAATTCGTCTGTTGGTGGTGAAATTTCAATTGGTGAAAATGTATTAATAGGTCCAAATGTAATAATGAGAACAGCTAATCATAAATATGATAATCCTTCAATACCAATGAATAAACAAGGCCATACTATTCAAGATATAATAATTGAAGATAATGTTTGGATATCATCAAATGTTGTAATTTTAGGTAATGTAAAGATTTGTACAGGTTCTATAATAGCTGCTGGAGCTATCGTGACAAAAGATATACCAGCAAATGTAATAGCTGGAGGAATTCCTGCCAAAATTTTAAAAAAAAGATATGAATAATTATTTTCACTCAAATGAATGTCTAGTATGTAAGTCTAAAAACCTGGATGTTATAAGCCCTTTAAAGGGTAAACATATTACTTACAGTAAACTATACTTAACCAGGTGTAATTCATGTAAATTAGTTTTTGCTAATCCTATGCCTAATGAAGAAAAATTGATTGAATATAATTCAAGTTATTTTAATACTGCACACGGAGATTTTAAAGTTACTCCGACTGCTATTTCTTTTTTTAGAGGAATATCAAAAATTAGATTAAATCATTTAACTAAATATTTAAATAAAAATAAAATTCAGTGTTCTAAAGTTTTGGAAATTGGCCCTGGTCCAGGATATTTTGCAGAAAGTTGGTTAGAACTAAATCCGAAAACAAAATATTTTGCATTTGAAACTGATAGTTCGTGTCATGATTCGTTAATAGAGAAGGGAGTTAAATTAATTAATTTAGATGAGAATTTCAAAGTAGATCTAATAGTGATTTCTCATGTTTTAGAGCATGTCTCAGATCCAATATTTTTTTTAAATAAAGTTACAAGAAATTTAAATAAAGGAGGTGTTTTATTTATTGAAGTTCCATGTTGCGATTATCTACATAAGGAGCTTCACGAACCACATTTACTTTTTTTTGATAAATCTCCCATGAAATTTTTACTTGAAAAAATACATTTTAAAAATATTAAGGTTTCATATCATGGTGAAGAAATTTCAAAGTTGATGAAAAAATCAAAATTAAAATGGTTACTGAATGTTGTGAAACACAAATTGATAAGCTTTGGAATTATATTTCCTTTTGCTTCTAAATCAGAAGGAATGGAATTAATTAACAATAGACAAGAAAGAGCCTCAGTTTCATCATCTAAGGCCCATAATGAAAACACTCATCCATCTTGGTGGTTAAGAGTAATATCAATAAAAAAATAAATATTATGGAGAATCAATTTACATTAGGTTCATGGATTACAATAGGCCACTCATCAATTGTTGAAGTAATGGCTGATGCAGGATTTGATTGGTTGTGTATTGATATGGAACATACCGTTATCGATTTTGCTAAAATGCAAGAACTCATAATAGCAATACAATCCAAAGGATTGAAAGCATACGTAAGGATTGGTGAAAACAATACTAGAATAATTAAAAGAGTGTTAGATGCAGGTCCAGATGGTATAATTGTACCAAATGTTATGTCAGTTAAAGAAGCTAAAATGGCTGTAAATTCTTTTAAATACCCACCTTTAGGTGAAAGAGGAGTTGGTTTAGCAAGAGCTCAAGGGTATGGATTTGATTTTGAGAACTATCGTGACAATAAGACAAAGGAATTAAAATTAATAGTTCAAATTGAACACATTAATGCTATCGAAGAATTAGATGAGATTATTAAACTTGATGGAATTGATGGTACATTTATTGGTCCATATGATTTATCTGGTTCTATGGGAAAAACAGGAAAATTAAATGATCCTAAAGTCTTAAATGCAATTGACACTTATCTTGAAAAAGCAAAAAAATATAATAAACTAATTGGTTTTCATATTGTTCCTATTGACAATAAACTTGTGATAGAAAAAATTAGTGAAGGGTATAATTTTATTGCTTTTGGTTTTGATGCATATTTCTTGGGAAGCTCTGTTAGAAATCAATTAAAAAATATCAAATGAAAAAAATTGGAATAAGTCCAGCTAGAATGGCATCCTCAAGATTTCCAGGAAAACCTATGAAGAAAATTTTAGGTATACCTATGATAGAACATTGTTATATAAGATCCAAGATGTGCTTAGACTTAGATGAAATATATGTAGCAACTTGTGATCAAGAAATATATCAGTATATAAATAGTATTGGTGGAAAAGCTGTAATGACATCAGATGTTCATGAAAGAGCAACAGAGCGAGCTGGTGAAGCTTTATTAAAAATAGAAAAAAAAGAAAATTTAAAATATGATATTGTAATCATGATTCAAGGTGACGAACCATTGGTTCATCCTCAAATGTTATCTGAAATGATTATACCGTTTGTTGATAATAATAATATTGAGGTTACAAATTTGATGGTTAGATTGTATGAGCCTGAAGAAATAAGTAGTGCTGATATTGTCAAGGTTGTTGTGAATCATAATAACAAGGCGCTTTACATGTCAAGAGAAGCTATTCCCTCTAATAGAAATTATAAAAGCAAGGTTAATTATTTTAGACAATTAGGATTGATTGCTTTTAAAAGAGATGCAATCATCAATTTTATTTCTTTAGATCCTACAAAATTGGAAATAATAGAATCTGTAGATATGAATCGTTTTCTTGAAAATGACATAGCAATAAATATGATTGAAACTAATTTAAGTGTTGATGGTGTAGATACTCCCCAAGATTTAATCAGAGTTGAAAAAAAAATGAAAGATGATAAATTATATAAACAATATAAAGCTAAGATATAATGAAAGTTAAAGTTTCTACTATTGCATTTTCCAAAAACGAATATTTAGTTGAATGTCTTTTAAAAGAATTCCCTGATGCTGAAGTTAACACTGAAGGTGTTAGGGTTAATGGATCTGATTTGGTTGATTATTTCTCTGATACTGAAGCAGCAATTATAGGTTTAGAACTAATAACTCCTTCTATTTTGGAGCAATTACCAAAATTAAAAATGATTTCTAAATATGGAGTGGGATTAGATAACATAGATTTAAATGCTTGTAAAGAAAATAATATAAAAATTGGATGGACAGCAGGTGTTAATAAAAGGTCAGTTTCCGAAATGACATTGGGGTTTATGTTGATGCTTTCTCGTAATCTTTTTACAACTTCTAATAAGTTAAAACAAATGGTTTGGGATAAAAAAGGTGGCACTCAACTTACTGGTAAAACTATTGGAATAATCGGCTTAGGTAATATAGGTAAAGACCTTGTTTCGCTTTTACAACCATTTGGTTGTGATTTTTTGGTTAATGATATTATAGATATTAGTGACTATGCAAGCCTTCATAATTTAAGATGTGTTTCTAAAGAAGAGATTTACAAGGATGCTGATATCATAACGATTCACACTCCCTTAAATGATAAAACTTCAAATCTAATTAATTCTGAAGTACTTAACATGATGAAATCAACTGCTTTTTTGATAAATACAGCTAGAGGAGGTATTGTTAATGAAATAGATTTGAAATTTGCGCTTGAACATAAAATAATTGCAGGAGCTGCGTTAGATGTCTATGAATCTGAATCAATACTCAATAAAGATTTATTAGTTTTACCAAATTTAATCTGTACTCCACACACTGGGGGTAATTCATTTGAAGCAGTCGTGGCGATGGGATTGTCTTCTATAGAACATTTAATTAGATATAAAAAAAATACTAAATAAGAACATATAATCATGCATAAATTAAAAGTAGCAATTGCTGGATTTGGTATAGTAGGAAAAAGACGTTTTCAATATATTAACGAGCACCCTTCTTTAGAAGTAACAGCAATATGCGAACAACATCCCTTAGAAAAGAACACAGAATATTCAGGAGTAAATTATTATAATAATTATAAAGAGCTTTTAGAAAAAGAAAATCTTGATATAATTTTTGTTTGTTTAACAAATAACATTGCTGCTGAGGTTACCATTAATTCTTTAAAGAAAGGTCTACATGTTTTTTGTGAAAAACCACCAGGGATGACTGTTCAAGAAATTGAACAAGTAATTAAAGTTGAAAAATCTTTTCCTAAATTAAAATTAAAATATGGCTTTAATCACCGTTATCATCAGTCTGTACAAAAAGCACTTGATTTAATAAAATCAGAAAAATTAGGTAAAATAATTAATCTTAGAGGTGTATATGGAAAAAGTAGTATAATCCCGTTTTCAGGAGGATGGAGATCAAATCGTAAATTAGCTGGTGGCGGTATATTATTAGACCAAGGTATACATATGCTAGATTTAATGCGTTTGTTTTGTGGAGAATTTGTAGAGATAAAAAGTTTTATTTCTAATGATTTTTGGAATCATGATGTTGAAGATAATGCATATGCTCTGATGAAAGATGAAAAAGGAAGAGTAGCAATGTTAAACTCTTCAGCCACCCAGTGGCAACATAAATTTAATCTAGAAATCTCTTTATCTAAGGGTAATATTGAGTTACACGGTATTCTCTCAGGTTCAAAAAGTTATGGTGAGGAAAGAATTACTATTGGTAAAAAAAGTATAGAGAATAAGAATGGATTAATGGAAACAAAAACTATTAAATTTCTAGAAGATAATTCTTGGAGAGATGAAATTTTCGAGTTTGCTTCAGTTGTTATAAATGACCTTCCTGTCGAATCAGGAACGAGTAATGATGCATTAGAAACTATGAAATTAGTTTTCGGTATTTATTATTCTGACGATATTTGGAAAAATAAATATAATATTAAAGTTTAAAAATGAACTTAGAAAAAATTGCAGAAAACGCCTCAAAAAAAGCTTATATAATAGCTAAGAAATTCATTAGTGATGCTGTTGTATTATCCAATAAAAATAAAGATATTAAGACATTAGCAGATGAAGAAATAAATCAATGTATTATAAATGAATTAAAAAGTACTGAAATTCCTATAATTTCTGAAGAAATTAATAATCAAAATATAAATATTTCTAATCAATGTTGGATTATTGATCCACTTGATGGAACATTAAATTTTAGTAGACAATTTCCATGTTCTAGTATATCTATTGCATTATGGGATAATGCTATGCCAATACTTGGATTAGTTAAAAATATTTTTGATGATTCATTATATACTAGTTTTTTAAATAAAGGAACAAAAAAAAATAATCATTATGTAAACGTGTCTCAGGTCTCTGAAATTAATAATGCCGTTTTGGCTACCGGATTTCCTTCCGGAGCTAATTATGAATCTAAAAGTTTATTATCTTTTGTTAAAAATGTTCAAAAATTCAAGAAGATTAGAGCTATTGGTTCTGCTAGTTTGATGTTAGCTTATGTTGCTGAAGGAGTATTTGATGTTTATTACGAAAAAGATATTTATTTATGGGATGTTGCATCTGGTTTATCTTTAGTTAAAGAAGCTGGTGGAATGATATTTTTTAAAAAAACTAAAGGTTTTAAATATGAGGTTTTAGCATCAAATAAATTAATATTTAATAAAGCTAAAGAGTTATTAATTAAATAATTTAATCATGAAAATTTCTTTTCTTTCATATTTTATTGATAATCATATTCCTGTGTATGGCGGATACGAAGATCAAATTATAATGACAAAAAAATCATCAATTGACAATGGAGATACCGCAAATTCTTTAAATATTTTCTTAAACAATCATATTGGTACACATATAGATTTTCCATTTCACTTTAGTAATAATGGAAAAAAATCATCTGATTATGATGCATCGTTTTGGGTTTTTAATAAAATAGGCTTTATTGAATGTGATATTTTAGAATTACCAAAAAAAATAAAAAAATTACCAACTGATATTGAATTATTAATATTTAAATCTGGTTTTGGTAAAAATAGAAATGATGATATCTATTGGAAATCACAACCAGTTATACCCTCTTCTTTTGCTAAATTATTAAGAAATCGTTTTCCTTATTTAAGAGTTTTTGGGTTTGATATGATATCATTAACAAGTAAATTAGATCGTGATGAAGGTAAAAAAGCTCATTTAGCTTTTTTAATCAGTAATGATATCTTAATTTTGGAAGACATGAATCTAGAAGAGTTGTCTATTACTCCAAATAAAGTTATTGTATCTCCCTTGCAACTTGCAGATGCTGATGGTTCTCCTTGTACTGTTATTAGTTTTGAATTATGATTAATGAGAAACAATATTTACAATTATGTAAAACATTTAATAATATATTAAAATCCCCATTAAGTAATTTAGAAACGATATCTATTCCCTGGTTACACATAATAAGAGAACATCCTATTGTATTAAATAGATATATAAATGTTTATAACAAAAACATTTTATACAAACCAGTCAGAATAATTAAAAATAAAATTTATTTATTTCTACAATTTTATGATTCTCTATTTAATTTAAAAAATCATTTTTGGTATGGATCAAATAAATATGAAAAAAATATTGATTATCTATTTGTATCTCATCTAATTAATAAAAAAGATCTTTCAAATGATAGGGAGATGTATTTTGGAGATATTCCTCTGCAATTAAAAAAATTAAATAAAAAAGTTGCAATTTCATCGTTAGTAAGTATTAAAAGAAGCAAATATTTCTTTAAAAAATATTTTAATAATGGTTTAATAAATAAGTATTATTTCCATAAAAGTCTTTCGTTTTTTGAGGAGTTAAAAATTTATTTAAGGTTATCTAAAGAGTCAGAAAAATTAAAAAAAATTTCTAAATTAAAAGATAAAACCATATTTGAAAAAATAATTTTTAATTTATCCTCGTTAGAGGCAAAATCAAAAGGTTCACGTGATAATTTAAGATTACACATACAAATAGGGGAATTAATTAAAAAACTAAACCCCAAGGTAGTAGTTACAACATACGAAGGTCATGCTTATGAAAAAATGATATTTCATTCTGCTAGATCAGTAAATCCTAAAATTATTTGTGTTTCATATCAACATACAGGTGTTTTTCGACTTTCAAATGCAATTAAAATAAAATTATCAGAAAAATATAATCCAAATTATATTTTAACATCTGGAAAATTTGGTAAAGAAGATTTATTATCAAGTTCAGATCTTAAGTCTATTGAAATTATTGAGTTTGGTTCTTCTAGAGGTGTTTTTGAAAATAAAACTATAATTAACAAAAAAAATAATGATTATAGTTGTTTAGTTCTTCCAGAAGTTTTTTTAAGTGAATGTAATTTGCTTTTCGAGTTTTCCTTGAAATGTGCATTAGAATATCCAAATATTAAATTTATCTGGCGACTTCACCCTGGAACCTCATTTGAAGAAGTTTTTAAAAGCAATAAAAAATTAAAAAACATCCCACCAAATATTATTCTTTCAACTTGTTCTTTAGAGAGTGATATAAACAATTCTAAATGGGTATTATACAGAGGGTCTTCTGCAGTTTTCAAAGCGATATCAAATGGTTTAAGACCTCTTTATTTGATGAAAGACAATGAAATTTCCATTGATCCTTTGTTTAAATTAAAAAAAATCAAAAAAATAATTAGTAAGCCAATTGATCTAAAAATTCAAGTTAATACCGATATTGAAAACAATTATAAAATTGATTCCCAAAATTTAATAGAATTTTGTAGCAATCAATTCTCAACAATTAAGTTAGACATTTTAGAAAATATAATAAACTAGATCAATTTTAAGAGATTGATATAAAATATTAAAAATTGAAAACAATTAAATTAAAGTTAGATTCCGAAAATTTATTCATGTTAGATAGATTTTTTAAACAACAGTATAAAAACGATTACAGATATGGAACAATGGGTTTTTTTTACTGGAAATTAGTTTTAAATAAAACTATGAAAGGTTTCTTTAATACAATTTCAATTAATTCTGAGCTTGTTGCTACTACATCGATAACTCCAAAAACTCTATTAATAAATGGTAAATCAATTAACATTGCTGAATTGGGTGATACTTATATAAAAGCCAAATACAGAGGAAGAGGTTTTTTTTTTAGATTAATTAACGAAGCACGTGTCAATGCTCAAAATCAGGACTTAAAGTTGATATATGGAACCCCAAATTCACAAGCACTTCCGATGTATTTAAAAACTTGTAATTTTGGTATTTCCTCTCAAATTATACCTTACTCTTTTAGATATCAATTAGATGTTAACAATTATTTAAGACCTAAAACAGGGTCGTTGATTTCCAACCTTGTTAACATAGTTTACAAATCGTTAGTAAAACTTCATCACATATTTTTAAATACTTATAATTATTTTTTGAAAGATTATTCTATTGAATCTGTAAGTAATTTTCCGATTGAATTTGACAACTTCTGGTCAAAAGCATCAAAAGAATGGGATTTTGTTATTTCAAGAAATCTAAAAAATTTAGAATATAGGTTTTCCTTAAATCCTAACAAGTATTATTTTTTAATAGTAAAATATAAAAATGAAATTATTGGTTACATGGTTTATAAAATAATATATGATAACCTAGATTCTAGAATCGTTATAGCTGATTTTTTATTTTTAAATGAACATAAAAAAGCATTAAATAAATGTCTTAATCAAATTAGAAAAATTTGTAACTCAAATAAAATTTCATATGTTGCTATTTGGTTAGATTTAAGTTCAATTTACATTCCAATACTAAGACTTAACGGTTTTCTTTATAAAAAATATGTTCCTTTCATTACATACTTAAATGACTTTTCAAAATCTATAATATCGTTATCTAGAATTCACCTTACAATATCAGATACAGACAATATTTAATGATAAATAATTTTTGTACATTTAAACCTTAAATTTATTACATGACTATACAAGATTTTATAAATGAATTTTCTAATATTTTTGTGGATACTGACATAAGTTCCTTAAAGCCTTCTACCTCTTATCTTGACCTAGATAATTGGGATTCCTTGACTGCTTTAGAGACTATTGCCCATTTTGACGAAAAATTTAATTTAATAATTGAACCAGAAATCTTATACAATTCTAATTCGTTTGAAGATTTATATAATTCTTTACTTAAAAAATAAATTATTAAACAATAAAAACTTTTTTATTAACCTAAAATCTTCTTTTCAGTTGTATAAAATTTAAAATATAGAGCTAACTGTAATTTATTTGTTAAAGGTATTAATGTATTAATTGTGACTTCTTATTGATTTCTATGAAAAAACATGCATTTATAAAGGCTATTTCTTATTATTTTCCAAAAAATGAAATTTCAAATATTGATTTGAGTACAAAATTCTCTGATTGGTCAGCAGAAAAAATTTCAAATAAAACCGGTATCGACAATAGATATAAGGCTAATAAAGATGAATTTTCATCAGATTTAGCTTTAAAAGCTGCTCAAAAATTATTTAAGCAAAAAGATATTGATAAAAAAAATATTGATTTTATAATATTATGTACTCAAAGTCCTGATTATTTTTTACCAACAACAGCCTGTATTATTCAGCATAAGTTAGGTTTATCAACAAGCTGTGGAGCTTTAGACTTTAACTTAGGTTGTTCGGGCTATGTTTATGGTTTAGCAATCTGTAAAGGATTGATAGAGTCATCTATTGCAAAAAATATTTTATTTATAACATCTGAAACATATTCTAAATTTATTCATTCTAACGATAAAGGAAATCAAACAATTTTTAGTGATGGAGCTTCTGCAACTTTAATTTCTGATTCAGGTCTAGCTAAAATTTTAAAATTTGATTTGGGAACTGATGGTTCTAGTTATAAACATTTAATTGTTGAAGAAGGTGGAGCTAAAAATAGAAGTTTTACGGATAATTTTGAAATAAACGACAAGGGCCAAATTAAGACTTGTTCATATTTGTATATGAATGGACCTGAAATTTTTTCTTTCACATCGAAAATGGTTCCCAAACTAATTGAAAATGTTTTAAAAAAAAATAACGTAAAATTTGAAAATATTAATTTATTTATTTTCCATCAAGCAAGTAAATTTGTTTTAAACCATTTAAGAAAAAAAATAAAAATTCCTGAAGAAAAGTTTTATAGTAACTTAAAAACTCATGGTAATTCTGTCTCGTCCACTATACCAATTGCTCTTAAAGAAGCTATTGAAAAGAATAAATGTAATGGTTCAGTTTTATTAGCTGGTTTTGGGGTTGGATTATCTTGGGGAGGAGTTGTTATTGATTTTAATTAGTATAATTTAAATCTTAAAATGAGTATTAAAAATATAGTTAAATCAATAATTTTCTCAAACTTTTTTTTAAAAATATTTGGTTCCACATTTTTTTTTAAATTTTTTCTTAAAAACAGTACCGTTACTTTTTTATTTCATGAAGTCACAGACGAGCCTAGTGAATTTCAAGAAAAATATAATTTAAATGTTCCTCCTAAGTTATTTAAAGATCAAATTAAAATGATAATGAATCATTTTAATGTTATTAGTGCTGACACACTTTTAAAAGGGAATTATGAAACTCCAGCTGCTTTAATAACCTTTGATGATGGGCAAAAAGGTGTTTATAATAATGCTTATCCAATTCTTGAAGAACTAAACTGCCCGTCATTAGTTTTTTTAAATATGGCCCCAATAAAAGGAGAAATATTCTGGTCTGGACTAGTAACATATTTGTGTAATTATGATAATAGATTTATAGAAACTATTATTAACAGTAAAGAGAATAAGCATAAAAATTTAAATTACTTAAATATTCGACCTAATGATATTTTTGAATACGTTGAGAATAATAAATTGATTATTTATAAGAATGCTCGTAAATTTTATGGTAATTTTATGAATATGGATGATCTAAAAAAAATTAGTAAAAGTAATTTAATGATGTTCGGAAATCATTTGTATAAACACTACAACTGTGTTTCGAGCTCAAACGAAGAAATAATTAAAAACTATAATTTAAATCAACAAGAATTAGAAAAATTTAAAAACAGTTTAAAACTATTTAGTTATCCATTTGGACAAAAAAACACTTGTTATAATGAGAAAACTAATAATCTAATTTTTGATCTTGGTGCTAATGCAATTTTCACTGCTAACGCTGAAAACTTTCTTAATAACGGAAAAGTTTATCATCGTTTTTCTATATCAAACAAATATAATAGTGAGAGTTTTTTAAGAATGATGTTGGTTATTAGAAAAATTATTATAAATCTTTCATTACAAGATTTATATAAAAAAATTATAAAAAAATTAAACAAAAATTAAACAAAAATATCTTTATGATTGAAAATTACTCACAAAATTATTTTGAGGCCATCAATAAATCTCTCACTGAATCTAGCTATAAAGTATTGGATTCTAAGATTAGTTCTGAAACTTTTTTTACAAAAATAAATTCAATTCTACATTCGATACAAAAATCAAATAATAAAATTTATTTTTTTGGAAATGGTGCAAGTGCTGCATTTGCAAATCATATGGCTCTAGATTTTTCTAAAAACGGTGGTATTTTATCATATTCACTTTCTGACAGTTCTTTATTAACCGCACTATCTAATGATTATTCTTATGATGATGCTGGTGTAGAGTTTTTGAAAATAAATAAAATAGATAAAAATGATTTAGTTGTAACAATAAGTTCTAGTGGAAATAGTACAAATATTATAAATGTAATAGATTATTGCAATAATAATGATATAAATACACTATCTCTTTCAGGTCTTAAACCTGATAATTTGTCTAACAAAAAATCTAAATTTTCAGTTTTCGTCCCTGCTTATACTTATGGTATAGTTGAATGTTGTCACCAGGTAATAATACATTCAATTTTGGATATGTTTATGAATATTAAAGAATGGAATAGAGACTCTTTTCAAAATATGTCAATAGAAGAGTTCAATTTATAATTTATTAATTTACGAGTCCAAATCACTCTATTATTAATATTTAATATTTAAATTATGACTATTAATAATGTCTCAGTAGTTATTGCTACTCTTGGTGGAGAATCTATTAAAGATACATTAGAAAGTTTAAATAATAGCTCAATTGTACCTAAGGAAATTATAATATGTATTCCGGAGGAATATGCAACAAACGTAAAACATCTTAATTATTCAAATTTAAAAATACTTAAAACTACAGTTCGAGGACAAGTTGCTCAGCGAGTGGTAGGATTTCAAAATGCCAAGTTTCCATTCGTTTTACAGCTGGATGATGATATTACACTAGATTTTTATTGCATAGAAAAATTATTAGATACTGTCATTTCAAATAAAAATATAGCTTCTGGTCCCAAGTTATACGATCATTTAACTAAAGAATATCATTCATTTCTTATTCCATCTGAAACTAAATTAGTTTGGTTCAATAAAATATTTTATTATATAGCAAACGGTAAGATTGGTTATCAGCCTGGAAAGATTAGTAAATCAGGTGTGAATTTCGGTATTCCAGAAACCCCAAGTACATTTTACAATGTAGATTGGTTGTGTGGTGGGTGTTTAATGCATCGAAAGGAAAATTTAATACTAACAAATTACTTTCCTATTTCAGGAAAGGCATACGCTGAAGATTTATTTCACAGTAAGTTACTTAGAAATAATAACGTGATTCTTGTCAGATCTGGAGAAGCTAAATGTTATGTTGATTTCACTTCTTCAAAAGGTGGAGGTTGGCTCAATATTATTAGAAATTTCCCAAAACCATTAATTGCTATGAATATATTTGTTAAATCGATTAACGGAAGTGTAACCCGCATGTACATTGTTAATTTTTTTATTATTATTCGTTTATTTTTAATTAAAATATTTAAAATAAAGAATTATTAAATTTTCAGCCTATTTATTAATTATAATAGCTACATA
>MDSY01130521.1_pt1 | contig 15929 bp, 3 predicted proteins | sample 811131 | NCBI WGS metagenome assembly MDSY01 (sample SAMN05326643, study PRJNA326480) | marine metagenome | isolation source: seawater | place: Atlantic Ocean: South West | collected 2010
CTGTGGGGTTATCAATCGTGATTCGGATACGTTCTGCAACCGAGTAATCTTCGCCATCGTATGCCTTGATTACAAGTTCGTACTGCTGGTCGTGGATTAGTTTGGAAGTGTCCCAAGTGGTGGCCCAAGCTCCGTTAGGAGCAAATGTAGTCACTGGAATTGGTCCATTGTTCAACATCAATCCACTGGCTAAATCCTGGATTTCAATTTCAACTCGAGTGACTTGACCGTCGTTATCACGGGCAACACCCTGAATGATTTGGTCTTCTGAGGCCCGTAATACATCGCTGTTGATCGGCTCACTCAATTGAACGAACGGCAAGGCGTTATCGTTCAAAATAGTCAATGTCCGTGTTTCAGCATTGCAAGTGCCAACAATGTCGATGCAGAAGTCGCTGTCTGCCGCCCACACAGTGAATGTGTAGGTGCCCGAATCGAGTTCTTCAAATTGCCAATCGTAGGACCAAGCCGTAGAACCCTCAATGGCGAAGTGCGAAGTGTAACTGTTGGGGCCGTTAATATCAAACCAAATCGATTGAATATCGCTTCCCCAAGTTCCCGAATACGGGTCGTTTGCAGTTCCGGTGAAGGTGACTTTGGCGTTGTCATGTGAAGAACCGTCATTTGGTGTTTCAACCAAAATTGTTGGTGCAACGAGGTTCAATTTGTACTTGCGAACCTCGATTGGAGAGTAATCCAAGCCGTCATAGGAGCGAACTCGGAAGGTAACGTCGCCTTCTCCTTCTGGGTGAGCGGAGAGGTCCCAATCAAACGCCCATGATTTGAATGGATGGTTGGAGAGCGTAATTTCGCCACCTGCGCCGGATGTGTCAACAGCTGAATACCAGTCAACAGAGCCAGGAGGTTGAACTTCAACACGCTTGACAAGGCCGAATTGCTTCTCATAGGCAACAATATCCAATGGGTATGGTCCAACTATGCCGTCCCATGCCGTTCCTGTGAGCGTAACAGTGGTGGCAAAGGATGCTCCATCGCCCTGAGTTACTGCCACACTCGGTTTGAGGTTGTCGAGGTTGATGACATCGTCAATCGGTCCGTTCAAGACGAAATCAAAGTCCTTGGTACCTTTGCTGAACTTGAAAGCGGCAACGCTGTAAAAGGGTAATTCCCGGTTTCCAAAGTCACAGTTCGAGGTATCTCCAGAAGACAGTGATTGATCAGCGCCATCAACGAAGGTGTCGCCGTCGTTGTCATAGCCGTCAGAACAGGTGTTTTCATCCATAAATTCGGTCAGTCCGGGAGAAATCGTGACCTCTACGTTTGATTCACCGACCAAATGGTTCCAATTTCGATCGAGATAAAAATCGCTTGGTAGAGAAATTTCCGGAGTGAAGCCGAACGCATCTGTTTGGAGGGTGTAGAGTGGAAGGCCGGTAGCATCACTGATGACAACGGTCGCATCGAAGACATTGCTGTTCTTGGCCTTCACTTGGTAGCGGACCAACTCGCCTTCGCGAACTTGACTGCCCCAAGCAGAATTTTGGTTTTGAACATGGACTTTACCGGCGTCAAAGTTCTGTAAATCGGCAAATGAAAACACAGTGGAATTTGCAATCACTTCAAGCGCCATTGGCATGAAGGCAGGAGGAAGTGCTGCAGTGGAAGGAACTTGCAAGCACTCATCTTGAACGTAAGGGCACTCAGCACCAAGCCACTGGAGTGATACCGGGTAAAGTTCACCAGCACCCGGGTCAGGAATGTACTCGGATTGAACGGTCACACGAGATTCTGTAATGTTGTAGACCTGTGATGCATTGGTGTAGGTGTTACCCGAAAAGTAGGCAATGGAGCCGTATTTATTTCCGTAATTGTCGTCAAACATCGAAATGTTCGCTGCAAATCCACCGACTTCCATTGTGTTGCGTTGTGCGTTGACAATACCGCCTTTAATCCGGAAACCATCTCCTGCATTGTTGGTGACAGTGTTATCGTAGACCGTAGCAGAAGACATGAACACGTGAATTGCAGGGCAGGCAAAATCACCGCCATACATTTGGGAATTACATGTTCCTGAGTTGTTGGAAATTTGGTTGTTGGCAAGGTACAATCGGGCTGCGGTAGGCGTAGGAACGTTCCAGCCTTGATCGTTGAAGTGGTATTCACCAATGAGTACAGCTTCCTTTCCTGTATCTTGTATGGTGTTGTTCTCTGCGACGACGTCAGAAGTGCCGTAAATCCACAATCCATTCCAGCCACCGATTGGTCCGATGATGTTGTTGTGAATTTGAACCGTGGACGATCGGATACCGAAACCTGAGGATTCTGTAGCCCCGCTTATCACGTTGTTTCGTGCGTCAACAATAGCACCATCATACGCAGTGATTCCTGCACCTTCTGCAGTGGTGATGACGTTGTCGTAAATGTTGAGGGTATGCTTGATGTTTCCGGTTTCCTTGTGAGAGTTGGTGTCAATAGCATTGCATTTGACATTGATTGTTGAGTTGGTCAACCATCCAGAGGTCCCTTTGAGAAACACTCCCTGAGAATTGTCTTTCACTTCAATGTTATCGATATTGATGTAGGATTCTTCAATGAAGATTACGGTTCGGCCACCGCCTTGTTGGCTGCAATCTGGTTCGGGGTTACCGGTGAATTCAGAATTGCGTACGTTGACGGTGGCGAGGATTCCTGCACCTGCGCCATAAGCACGGACTGCCGCTGCGTCGTATCCGTTGCCATCAACACCAAGGGTGAATTCGGAATCAGCCAGAGTTGGAGCCGCAAAATCGATTGCTAGAACGTTTGAGGTGTTGATGTTTGTGAAACTGAGACCAGTTGCTGTGGTCGAAGAACCGTCAAAGACGAGCACACCGTACTGGACCTGTTGAAGGGTCGACACGTAGATTGGATAGCCGTAACCGTTCTCGAATTCAGCGTAACTGATGCCCGTGGCGGTAGAGGATTGGTCAATGGTTTTGCGGATGATCATTCCAGAACCGCATCCTGCATCGGTGTTGGTGTAGGTGTTGGATCCGTTGACGAAGCAACGCCCCTCCTTTTCGTAATCCGTTGCCGATGGTACAGACCAAACGAAACGGGCTTGATTTGAAGCAGAGCCTGCACTGGCCCCACATGCAGTGGTTCCGATGCAAATTGCACCTTCAACATCGATGAATGCCCCGTATGGAATGTTGACTGTTGTACCTGCGTTGATAATGAGTTTAGATCCTTCCGCAACGGTTACGTCACCTGCAAGGTTCATTGTCCCTGTCCATGTTTCAACACCGGTGACGGTTCCAACAGTGGTTTCGTTCACGGCAGATGCGGAGGGTAGGGCAACCAATCCTGCCAAACTGGACAACAGGAGAAGCGCAACCAACGACAGGCTTTTTCGGGACGTATGTTCAGACATAAGTGGCACCAACGGTTTATTGCCATTGACTCGAGAGATATAACACTGCGCCTCTATTGCCCCTTTTTAAATATCAATATGCGCTGAAAATATCATCAATATACACTCTATAATATCAAATAAGTACGCTAAATATCAGATGAGCATTCCTCGAAACGGGCCATTGCGATGTGTTTGCCCGAATTGTGAACACCAGAGATTCCCGGATCAGTTGCAAACTGGTGCCGTTTGTCCGACTTCGGTGATCCAACTCATGGCCTGCAATTGCCCATATCCTGAGCGGTCGTCATGCAGACCTCCCTCATGGAGCGGTTGTGCAGTTCCCATCAGAGCAAATTTAATTGCATCAATGCATGAACCATCGCTTCCTTGCTGTGGTTTGTATTGCGGATGGGCTTCAAGAAGAAGCGCCAGTGCTGCTGTGACAAACACTGTAGCGTCGGAGGTACCGCTGCTGGAATACCAAGCATTGTTGTTCCCTGTGCTGATGATATCAACGCCTGGGGCAACGACTTCGGGCTTGAAATGCGGATGCTCTCTTTGTACACCGTTGTCATAACTTTGAGAACCTGACGAGGAATTGGCCCATACTTCTGAATCAATGGTGGATGCACCGACGGTGATCACCCGAGGAATGTTGGCAGGTACGGATACCAAGCCGTCATCGTCGGGACCACCATCATTGCCTGCGGCCGCAACCACGAAGATTCCTGCATCAACAGCACGGCGAGTGGCCGAGGCTGTGGCTCCCTCTCTCTGCGCATCGAGGTTTTGCTCGCCACCGAGTGAAAGGGAGATAATATCCGCTTCGAAGGTATCATGACACCAGCGGATGGCTTCAGCCACTACGGATTCTTCCCCACTGTTATCTCCATTCTCGTCCGCCCCAAGCGCTGCGGCAATGCCTAACGTGATTCCGGGTGCAGCTCCAATTTGATGGTCGGTTGCAACGAGGATGCCAGCCATTAGGGTCCCATGGGCAACAAGACCGTAATCAACGGGTGTGCGGGAATTCTCCCTGAGGTCTTTGAATGTGATTTCCACGCTTTCCAAGGCCTCATGGGTAAGGTCGATGCCTGTATCAACCATACAGACCCTAACCCCTAAACCGGTTAATCCTTCATCTGCTGCTTCTGTCAATTGTGCTTGGTCATTGGCCCATTGTGAGTCAGGTAGACTGAGTTCAACCAAGAGAAAACCGGAGTTCCATACTGCAAAAAGAGTAACAGTCAAGATGGCAAAGATCAATCCATTCGTAACCATTGACCGACGGCGCCTTCGACGCTGAATCGGGGCCGCCTGAAGGGGTGCCCAACCAGTGACTTCTGCCCGCCAGGCCCCTTGGAACCCTACGGCTGCAGGATCAATCGCTGAGAGGATCCGTGCATCTTCCGGCTCAGGAAGGAATTCTACGTTTTCGAATTCTTCCAACGGCATCACCAAGGCTTCCGCCCAATCTCCATTACAAGGGAGAGGGTATAATGGGTTGTACCCAATCAGAATCGCTTGGAATTGCCGCCTCTGCGAACCATTTGGACGCCACCATAGAGGATAGCACCAATAAGGGCAACAATAGCCAGCGTGAACAATAGACCATCATCAGACTCTTCATCAATGTTGAATTGAATTGAGAAGTCCCCAGGCTCGATACCGTTCTCAGTGAAATTGGCATCTTCACCAACGACTTCCACGCGGTAATCGAAGCGTTGCTTGTTGTTTGGCATTGCGCCTACATCAAACACTGCAATCCCGGTGGACTGAGCAGGAATACTGATGGTTGTGGAATTGTATTCCTCACCCGTAGCCTGGTAGGTCAAGTAGACAATCACGCTTCCAGTTGCATCGCGGTAACCAACGTTTTCGATCGGAATACGCACTTGTGTGTTTTCGTCGTCTGCCGTTGTGTCGCTTGCAGTTTGGATTGCATCATCATCCCATTTGAGCGAAATCATGGCTTGCACGAGTTCAACTTCATAGGACTCAGTATCAACACCGTTTTCACTCGTAACAGTCACTGTGACGGTCTTTGTCGAACCGTCCCATGTGCTTGGTGAGAAGACGGTGAAGGCTTGTGAACGGCTGTCATCCTTTGCTACGGTCACAACAGAACTCGAAGGCGTGATTTCCCAACCTTCGATGTTGTCGGATAGGCTCACAGTGAACGAGTCATCTCCGTTACCGGTGTTGGTAAGCATGAATCCGAATTGGCGGTTATCGCTTTCGCCGATTCCGATTTCAGTCTCTTGGTCACTGATTTCGAATCCATATGTTTGCGGAACTTGCACATCAATGGAGATTTCACTTGAAGCCCCAGTTACGGTGCTCATGCGGACCTTAATGATGTGCGCATCTTCGAGGTGCCATGCTTCGGATTGATTTGCAATGATGATTCGAACAGAGACCTTCCCAGTCGTTTCGACGCTTGTATCGCTTGAATCGTTACCTACGCCAAGGACTACATCGTAGGATTCAACCCAGTCCGTACCGTTAAAGAATTCAATCGACCATAGGCTGCTGTCAGGTGCGACACCAACGGACCCTGTGAGTGTAAACACGTCGCTAAGTTCCGTTCCATCATAATTCATATCCAAATCGAATTCGATGGTTTCGTAGGCATCTTCTGTTGGTTGAGCCATCAGGTCTGTTTCATCATCGTCAATTGACGTTGCGTTCACGACGCTGCCACTTGCCATGGTGATTGAACTGTCCGAGTTAATGGATCGAGTGTAAGTCATGGCAACTGGGGAACGACCTTCACCGACGGACGACTTAGCGCCTGCGATGTAATCCATTTGGAGAAGTTCCTCATGTTGAATGGTCGTGAATGTTGAGTCGAAATCCACTTCGCCAGCAGGCATCAACAATGTGAGTGTGCCGTTCTCGCTGACCGGCATGTTCCATGAGAGTTCTCCGATTGAAATCGAAATTTCAGCGGTCTCGTTCATCAATGCAGCACCGTCTGATGCGGAACCTGCATGGTAGGAAGACAAGTCGAAGCCCGTCCATTCGGTGGTGAGATCAACCCAGCCACCGAGTGCCATTTCAAGTTCGAGCGTGGCTCCAGTTGAAATGGTTGCATCGAGCAAGCCCACAGCAACTCCACCGCCATTCTCATCAGCGTCAGCTTGCGTCACAACAACGATCCACTCACCTGGTGCGATATCTGCGCTCCATGACAATGTGTCCTCATTGAATGTTCCAGTGAGTGTCACTGGATCACGCACAGCATCCAAGGTAGGATAGAGCACGATGGTTGCTCCCTCCAAACGGGACGCATCATTGATGTCGGTTACGTTTCCAGAGACGGCGACGTTACCAGCAATGACTTCAATGTCATGTGATTCAGGATTATTCTCTACAGGGTAGGAACTGGTATTGTTCAGGTTGTAGGTTTCTGATGTGAATCCTTCCTTAGTTACCGTAACGGTGTAGGAATCGTTCACTGGAACGAACAGTTGCCAGACACCCATCTCATCAGTCGTCACATTGGCGTCGACCGTTGTGTTGGTACCGAGAACTTCCACGAGGAATCCTTCAACCCCTTCTGTAATGCCTGGGGTGTCATCTTCATTGAGGTCCCAGAAGATCTTACCACCGATTTCAACTTCCAAATCAGCAGGAACGATACCCAAATCCACACTACCGTTCACAGCACTGTCAGTCGTGAAGGCTGTGTCTGATGTGTCCAAACTCCAGTGGCGTTGTGGGGCTGATTCGTTCAAGAAGAGGCTCCACGTACCCGGCATCATTTGTTCAGTTACCATTCCGGTTTCGTTGGACTTCGTGAGGGTCACGTTACCATAGCCATCATGGCTCACAGCAGTGACTCGTACGTTCGACATGTTGTTTCCGCTGTCGGATTCCTGCAGTTGGAAGGTCACTTCGACCGTTTCCACCGAACTGTAGCTTAGACCGGTTCGCAGGGATGAATCCCCATCGATGGTCAGCGCAGCTCGTAGGATCTCTGTAGCCTCATCAGTAGCAATGAATGGGGCAACAATGGTGACCCAGTCGCCCGCAGGAACATACGCATAGAAGGTTCCGTTGGTATCGCTCTCAATGTTAAACCACAAGTCTTGGTCTGGTTCATACAAGAGGAATTGCTTTTCGATTCCATCGCCTGAAGCGTTAGTGAGGGTTCCCGTTACGAGGTATTCGTTGCGCAATGGCATATCCATGCTGTCCTCGATGGTTTCGAGTCCAACGACGATTGGCTGAAGGGCAGTAACACCGCCCAATGCATAGTCACTTGCGTTTTCTTCACCCGGTCCAGTGTAGTTGAACTGGACAGCGTATGTGCCAGGTTCCAACGTGATGGTGATCACACCTGGCGAGGTGTAATTGTCGGCTGTGTAATTCATCTGTGTGCCATGGTTGTTTAGCGGGACAGCTGAGAATGCAGGGCTCACGAGGGTCCCGTTTTCGAACGTTCCATCAGTGTCCATGAAGAACTGAAGTGTAACATCCTGGAGTGCAGGGTTAGCAACCAACTCGAGTGCTGATGGTGGGGTTCCACTCTCGCCTTCGACGTTGAAGTTCTCTATTCCTTCGATGTTCAATTCACTCTCAATCGCATTGAAATCCCAAGCACCGTCAAGAAGGAAGAAGGTGAACTGTCCGTCTTCGGTGACTTCAGTTCGCCATTCCAATCCATCTTCATTGGTTGCAACCAATGTTTGAGCGGCCCAACCTGGAACCAAATTGTCCCACAAGGAGGTGTTCTCGTACAGGTAGACGAATCCATTCACTGCGGTTGCAGGTGCAAGGTACATGATACCCATGTCGATTTCGTTCTCTCCTGCAAGGGTGATCAATTGTCCACCTGTGTACGTCGAGAAGAGGGAAATGGTTGTCATATGGAAATCTTGGCCGTTTGGCAAGCGCATGCTGTAGTTTCCTTCTGCATCAGTTACCGTGCTAAAGTCGAGGTCTCCAGAAACGAAATCAATGGTGAGGCTGGAAGCAGCATCACTCTCAATGAGTTTGATATCCTCAGGGGATTCAAGCCATTGTGCATATTCCGATGCGTCGAGGTGCGTACGCACACTACCATTCACCCAAGTTGAAACTGCATAGTTACCGTCGAAGGAGACATCTTCATCCTCCAACTCAAAGTGGCTGAACAGGACATAGTTCTCATCTGTATCGTCAGAAATTGTGTATGCACCCATTGGCAATTCAATGTAAAGCACACCAGTCTCGTCCGAAGTGGCATTGATTGGCGCCATCAATGAGTCATCGTTTGTGAAGGTTACAACACGGTTTGTCACATCGATAAGCGAAGTTTGAGTTTCAGCATCAACTGGGGAGACGAGTTGAAGGGTCACATCGTGCATTTCAGGAACGGCCATGCTCATCGAAAAGTTCTCAGAATCATCACGAACAAACAGGCTCTCGTTGATTTCATACCAACCATCGTTGTCAACGTCAACTCGATAGAAGTAGTCTCCTGGAGCGAGTGGCCCGTAGGAGAAACTGCCATTTTCATCGGTGATGATGTTGACCAGGAATTCTTCGCCGAGTCCTTCATCAATAAGTTCAATGGTTTCGTTGGCAAAGACTTCGCTGAAGAAATCCTCAAGTGTGTCTTCGAACAAGGAACCAGGCATGGTCATTGCCAAATCATACGTTGGGGTAATGCCGACATTGACTGGGTCAGGGAGCAGCACTTCCTTGCCGTTGTCCAGTTGAGCGATCATGTTGTACATGCCAGGAACAAGTCCGGTAATGTAGAACGATCCTGGTTGGACCATAGAGCCTGCAAAGTCACCTTGGCCAATGAACAAGCCAGTTCCGTTGATGGTCCCGATTCCTTCGAAGGATCCAGTTGCCTCAAAAGTTGCATTGTTCAGTTCGGTCTTCAGGGTGGAAATACCTTGAGAAGTGAGGCGGCCGTTTGCGGTTATTTCACCGTCAAGCATGTAGGTGGTTACATCCCCATCGGTGCTCTTTGTACAAATGGTTTCATTTGTTGGCATTGAGAAGGTTCCGTTTTCTTCGAAACAGTCTGCGACTGATTCGTTTGCAATCCAACTTGCTTCGAGTGAGCCCACACCGTTCCAGGTACCGTTGCTGGTGTACGTTCGCTTATCGGCTATGGAGCGAGTAAAGGTTCCAGTGAAATCTTGAGCGAAAGCTACACCTTCGCTCTCAAATGTACCGTTTTCAGTAAAGGTTGCTTCACCGCTTCCTTGGAGGATACGGCTTTCATCGGAGGTGAACGAACCGTTTGTTGTGGTGAGTGTGTAGTTCTCAGTCATGGACCAAATGCTTCGGAGCACAAAGGTTGTATCGACAAGTGGGTCACCGTTGAATGCTTCAGCACCCGACCATGACACAAGTCCTGAAACACCACTGCTCTGAACACCGATGTCCATCGATTCTGTGACGTCTTCCATGCGATCTGCTTGGCTTGCAGTGACGTTGATTTGCGTCTCGCCTAACCAGGTCATGTTCGCAACCTCACCAAGCACTGCGGTGATGTCGTTGATTTGACGGTCGGTGTTGGTTTCGGTAAGAATGTCAGCTAGTCCTTCGGCAAAGGAGCCTGAGCGGATGCTGTCTTGGGCAATCGAAGGATTGTACTCACCAGCGAATGCGGACACTCGGATGCGGCCTGCAGGAGCATCAAAACTCCACTTGCCTTCATCATCAGCGTCAACAAAGCCGATTGGGACCCAATATGTATCGGCATCCAAATCTTCTGAACCCTCGCCGGAGAACGCATCGCGTTCAACGAGGATTCGAACTTCGGGGAGTCCTTGGCCGTTGTCAGTCATCGAGACTTGACCGGAGATTTCTGCACCTGAGTAGTATTTCATGATCTTCACATAGGTGTTCGTTTGTCCAATGCTGACATTAGCGTCCTCATCGTACCAGTTGCTGATGACAAAGTGATTGGACATAGCACCAGGGAGGGGGAGCGCTTGACTCAATGAGCTGCCAGGGCTGCCTTGTTGTCCAAAGTGCTGAGCTGGTTGTGGGTTCGATGAACCAGCGGCGATTCCAAGCGTAGATGCTCCATATCCAACGTAGGTGTTGGCGAGCATTGTGTTGAAGAACGCTGGATTGTGGTCAACACGAACATCTTGAACCTGCAATGGAGGATCTTCTGAACCGGCTTGTTGATTCAAGAAATCTTGGGTGATTGCTTCGTCGACTTCTTCGCGTGTCATCTCGTCTTGGAATTCACCACGAGTGGTTTCGTAGACTTCATCCATGAACGTGGTGATGTCTTGACCGCTGAGAATAGTTGGGGCTCCGAAGATACCCATTGGCTGTCCTCGGTTGTAGCCTTGGTCAGCAGTGTAGCGGCCAGCACGTGGGTAGAGACGGCTGTCGATAGCGAAGTATCGGATTTCATGGTCACGGTCGACAAGTTCACCGGGTGCGCCATAATAATCTTGAACGGAGTAGTAATTTTCCATTTTAATTAGTGAGTCATAAAGGTCGATAATTTGTCCGTCGTCAAGTGAGTTTCCAATCAACTGAACGGTCAACGCAAGACGCGAGTTCACACGGTGAATGCTTGTAGAGACAGAGTCAAACTCACTCACAAGATCTTCAGTGTACCAGTAATCATTGATGATGTAATGCGTGGTCTCTTCTGAGGAATCTTGTGCTGAACGAATGTTGTTTGTGAAGGTACGCTCTGCTTCTGACCGCTCGGTCCAGTCGCCGTTGAGGCAAGTGGTGGAAAGCACTTCTGTACATTCAATTTGAACCGTCTCGTCGTAGAGGCGATAGACCATTTGACTGGTGTCAAATGCTCCATCGATCTGAGGGTAACCTTCTGCCATCACGATGTCGCGGTTGGTCTGAATGACCTTGAAACTGCTTTCAACAACTAGAGTTTCCATGGCATCAAAGTCCAAATCGGTGTTAATGGTGACGAAATCTTGGAACTGTTCTGCAGTGAAGTGAGCTTCTACACGGTCTGCGAATCCAGAAGTGAACGCATATTCACCGTCGTTAGCGTTGTTGTATGCGATGTCACCCTGGGCAAGTTGCCAGATAAACATCGAAACGAGGTCTTCTTGCGATTGAGCGAGGAGCATGTTGCCCGTTGCAGGAATACCGGATTGGAAGTTATCAGAAACAGACGGGTGTTCTCCCTGACTGAGGGCTTGGAATCCATAATCCCACCACGATACGAATGCTGGACGTTCCGAATATTGTTCGTCTGTGTCTTGGTCTGCGAGCCAGTCATAAGCAGCGTTCCAACTGTTATCGTTGAAGCCAGAGCCCATGCTACCAAGGTACCAGTTGCCGTCATAAGGACTGTCATCGAGCAGGGAAAAGCCGCCGATTTCGAAACGCAATGCATCAGGAATCAAGTTGAAGATTTTCTCGTCCAACTCTTCTTCTGCTGCAACGGTTTGTGGAATAGCAGCATCCAAACCATAGGTAGCCTGTTGACCGAACAGCATAATCATCACAAGGAAGATTGCAGAGAAGTTTGGTGACCGCCATAGGGCTTTACGAGCGCCACGGATACGATCTTCGGGAGTTCGAATGCCGAATTTCTTCCATGCTCGAACCATACCGTCCCAGTTCGCCCATTTCCATAGAGACATAATGCCCCAAGCACCGAGCACTGCGATTGCAGGAGTTGCGTTGAACATGAAACGAGCAGCGGTCCAAGCCATGTAGGATGCAGCAAGGATCCATACTCCGAACACGAGGTTTGTGTGCTTGCGCTCCCTTAGGCCCGAAACCAAGCAAAGCAATCCCATCACAAGGGAAAGCAGGAAGGTGATTGGTCCGAACTGTGCGAACAATTGACCACGGTTGCTCACAGCGTTTGCTTCTGCAACAGTTCCGAAAATCTTGGTCTTGGTGAAGTATCCACCGCCAGTAAAGAGGACATCCCAAGCATTGCTGACTTCAAGGGTCTTGAGTACGTAGAGCACAGCGAAAAACGCCAGTCCACTGCCGCCAAGAACGCCAAGAACAAGCAACCAAGGCTTGTCACGGAATCCGGTTGTGACAAATGCAATCGCAATCGTGAAGATGGCGATGAACAAGAATGGTTGAAGTCCGGTACCGTCGAGGATGAGGTCGAGTTGAGGATGGCCGTAAAACGGCAATGCCATCAAGAAGTTGACCGCAAGCATCGAGATGAACAACACGCTCAGTGTCGTTGAGTCTCGGCGTCGGAACATGTTGAGTGCCACTTGCAGTGCATAGGCAAGGAACAAAATCGAGGGCCCGACAACGAACCCTTTCCAACCCAGCGAGACCACACCAAACGAAACTCCAGCGAGCACTGCGTAGGACAGAGCGGCTGTGCGCTGATTTGCTACGGCTGAGAAGGATTGGATGAAGGTCGTGATCGATGGCGATGTGCTTCGCAGCAATCTGTCGCTTCCAGCGTACTTAATCGCTTTGAGCCAGAACATGAAGCCCATCGTCAAGAAGAGCATGATGAATGCATCGTGGTCAGCAAGTGCGAAGGTGGTGTGTGAAACGTGCGCAGGCATGAAAGCAATCAACCACGCAGCAACGACACCTGCCTTCTTGCTCACATGCTCGCTTGCAATGGCTGCAACCGGAAGGATGGTCAAAGCGCCGTAAACCGCAGGAAGGGAGAGAATAGCCCACCATACGGCGGATTCATTGCCAACAAACGGTGCGAGCAATCCAGCAAGGATTGCAATCGACCAGGTAAACAACGGCGGACGAGGGTTAATGCCGCCAATCGGGTAAGACCGATCTGCGTCAACAATCAGGTGAGCGTTGTTGGCAAGGATGTAATCGACAACCCGCTTCATGTACCAAGGGTCAGATCCGCCTGTCATGTCCCATGTGTTGGTCCCCAGGGAGTTCATCGAGGGGATGACATACCATTGAACACGAATGACCATGCCAAAGAAGAAGGCCATACCGATCATGATGCCTGCCCAATGAGCGTTCCAGAATCGACGAGCGCCAGAGGGCTCGTACTCGCTGATGTTCGACCAGCCGCCCCAGTTGTCACTGGTTGAAATCACGTAAATGATGGCGCAGATGAAGAAGGTGAAGGCGAGCCAAATCAAGGCACCCCAGCTTCCTTCAAAGGCTTCGTTCTGGATCAAACCAGCTTCGTACCAAGCCGAGACGAGGTAAAGAGCCCACATTGAGCCGAGAAGCATGGCTCGTGTGAACCAGCGTTCCGAAACCATTGCGGAAACAATCATGGCGACCATACCGGTGAGGAATGCGCTCCAGAATCCGAAGTATCCGTGGTAGTTTGCGAGTTCAGGGTAAGCATTAACCACAGGTCCACTGAAGGGTCCGAAGACATTGAACATGGTTTGTGGATCGTTGACAAGGTACTCGAAGTGCCACAGACTGGCGATGTGAGCAAGCGCCCAAACACCAAGTCCAATTTGAAGTGGAAGCGTTGAACGATTCCATGCCCCATTTCCGTCAGTGATGTGGCTGAACCAACCGTCCGCTGACGATGGAGAAAGCACACCTCGTGCGAGGACTGCAACGAGAGTTCCAAGGATGGTAAAGAGCATCACATAGCTGAAGAACTGGAAGCCGATGATGGCGCGGTATGCATCGAGCACACCAATTGTTTCACCATTGGACATCAACAAACTGGATGAGATTTCCGCGTTGTTCATGACGCTTCCAGCGGCGACGAATCCAAGTTCAACACCAACTGCAGCGAACATCAAGACATTTGCCCATTCGAAAGCGCTTCGCATCACTAGAATGTGGACGCCAAACATGACGATAAAGAACAACAAAGAGGTCACTGCGCCGAAGTCAAGCATGTAGGCAACTTCTGCACCAACCAAAGCGACGACCAAGGAAACAAATGAGAGGGTCGAAGTGGAGAGTGACGTTTTGCCAAGCCCTTGAAGCACGCGAGGTGCAAGACCAAGCGAAGCAGCCGCCAAAATGACGAGCATGGGTTTCAGGTTTTCAAAATCAAGATCGAAGGACATGCCAACAATCTGTGTCGCTGCGAGCGCAAGAAGCACTGCGATCGGGGCAATAAGCCAACCGAGCATGGGTGCGGGCGCCGGACGAAGTTCGGGGTTTTTCGTTTCCATTTTTTTCCCTCAGGGTGTTTGCAAGACAGCAGCAAGGCTGGCAAGCAGTTTCGCCACTTTGGGTTCTCTTTTAATGGTGTCCCATTGAGGGTGCCCTCACTATACAACGGAGTGCCCCGTTTGGACCAAATTGCTGACTGGCTTTTTTCGTGATTTGGTTTCGCCGTCAATAATCGCTGTTTTACAGTGCTCTATGGCCGATATCTGTGCGGTAATGAGACCCGTTGAGTTTGACGGTTTCGACAAGTGCATAGGCTCGTTTTGCCGCTTCGTCTAAACTCCCGCCAACAGCGGTGCAAGTCAACACGCGCCCTCCTGTGGAAATCAGTTGACCATCATCGTCAAGTCCAGTCCCGGCATGATTGATCCAAGCATGCTCGGTTGGTTCAGATAAACCATGGATGGAACGCCCTTTTACCGGTGCTTCGGGGTATCCTTCTGCAGCTAAAACGACGGTCAAGGCATGCTGATTGTGAAAAAGAACATCTGCATCAATGAGGGTGTCAGTGGCGGCACTGAAGAGCATTTCATAGACATCTGATTTGACCAACGGCAACGTGATTTGGCATTCTGGGTCGCCAAACCGGACATTGAACTCAACGACGCTTGGTGCCCCATCTGGAGTGATCATGAGACCCACGTAGAGAACGCCTCGGTAGGGGACTGGTTGTGAGGAAAGGTAGCGGTGCATCGGTTCAACAATCTCACCAACGGCACGGTCGAGCACTTCAGGGGTCGCAACAGGAGCCGGACAATACGCACCCATCCCACCCGTGTTTGGCCCCAAGTCCCCGTTGTAGGCTCGCTTGTGATCTTGGCTCGGCGGAAGGCAGACGTACCCGGACCCGTCCATAACGACGAGCATGCTGGCTTCTTCTCCAATAAGGAAGGCTTCGAGCAGAACCTTTCCATCTGTTTTGATTGAATTGTGAATGAACGCCCTTGCCTCCCCACGATCTGAAGTGACAACAACGCCCTTTCCACCAGCCAGGACATCCCGTTTCACAACCCACGGTTGACCTGAAAAGTCATCGAGGGCAGCCTCAATGTTTGAGCCTGATGTCAGAACGTGAAACGCTGCTGTTGGCACGCCTGCTTTTGCCATGACTTCTTTTGCATGAAGTTTGGAACCTTCCAATTCTGCCAGGGCTTTGACCGGTCCGAAGCAAGGTATGTCCACGCTTGCAAGTTTGTCGGCGAGTGCATCACAAAGCGGGGCCTCCGGACCAACAACAACAAGCGCGGCACCGACTTCTCGAGCTAACGCAAGAAGCCCATCTGTATCCGATGCAGGAACATTATGGTTGGTTGTGAAATTTGCAGTACCAGCGTTACCGGGTGAACAATGAATCATTCCAACATGGGAGGATGAAGCAAGAGCCATGCACAAAGCATGTTCCCGACCGCCACCGCCGACCACCAAAACAGATTCCTGCGCCATGAAGTGCAACCGTGACAGCCACCTCATAATCCCATCGCGGAAAGCGTCTCAAACATTTTGCCCCCGA
>MDSY01146345.1_pt1 | contig 15925 bp, 3 predicted proteins | sample 811131 | NCBI WGS metagenome assembly MDSY01 (sample SAMN05326643, study PRJNA326480) | marine metagenome | isolation source: seawater | place: Atlantic Ocean: South West | collected 2010
TTCTAATAAATATTTTATACTTCTTTTAATTATTTCAGATATATCCTGTTCAAAATATTCACTTTTTTTATTTGACATTATATATATATATATATATAATTATTATTTAAAAAATAATAATTATATATTATATAATGCCTGGGGGATTAATCCAAATTGTTGCATATGGTTCTCAAGATTTATTCTTAACAAGTATACCAGAGGTAACATTTTTTAAATTTATATATAACAGATATACAAATTTTTCTATGGAATTTAAAGAATTAAAATTTAATGGTAATAAGAATTTTGGTGAGAAAATTTTTTGTACAATTCCGAAAGATGGAGATTTATTAAATGAATTATTTGTAAAATTTCAATTACCTAATGTAAATATTGCTAAGACATTAGATAATACCAAATCTAGAAGTAATATATTAGATATATTAAATAACTTTGAAGATGAATATTCTAAATATAAAATATTTATAAGTCATATTTTTAATTGTATTAATATTGGAAATCAAGGACTTACCAATATAAATGAGACATTTAATAATATCAATAATAATATAAACTATTATTTAAATGAAAATAAAGACTATATTCTATCAATGTCAAATGTTAATATAGATGTACAAAATAGATTTAATATAAAAAGAGATCTAAATAAAATTAAAGATTTAAATGTAAATGAAATGGAGAAAAAAGATAAATTAAGAGAATTAATTGAAAGCTATATATATTCAAATTTAAATATTTCAAAGAAATATAGTGATATTATTAATGATAATAATAATGAGTTAAAAAAAATAGATAATAATAGCTACTCATTTGCATGGAATAAACATATTGGATATAATATAATTAATAATGCAGATATTGAAATTGGCGGAAATATAATAGATAAGCAATATAGTTTGTGGCTTTATTTTTGGAATGAAATATTTGAAACAAAAATAAGAAAATTAAATTTAAAAAAGTTATTTTCTCTAAATTCAGAAGGTTACAATTTCAATAATAATCCAAAAAATTCCTTTTTCATATATGTACCATTAATATTTTTTTTTAGTAGAAATATAGCATTATCACTACCACTTATTTCAGTTAGAACACAATTAATAAATCTTTCTGTAAAGATAGAAAATTTAAATAAATTAATATATACAGACTATCCATATTCATTAGAAAATAATATAAAGTTAAAAAATGTAAGTCTAATAGCAAAATATATATATTTAGATCAGGATGAAAGAGAAAAATTTGCAGATAGTTCCCATGAATATTTGATAGAACAGGTACATTTATTTAATTATAATACTTTAAAAAGTAACGAGTTAAATATTGATTTGAATATAAATCATCCTATTAAGTATTTAATATGGATTATACAAAATGATAAAAATGATAAATTTAATTTATTTAATTATTTTGGATCAAAAATAAGTTATGATTTAGATTCATTTATATTTCCTGATAAAATTAAAAGCGTAAATAATCCGATTGAAAGATTTAAATTAACATTCAATGGTATGGATCGCATACGTAATTTAGATGGTAATTATTTTAATTATTTGACATCATATGAATCTAAATTATCTACGCCTGACGATGGTATAAATTTTTATTCATTTTCTTTAGATCCAAAAAATATACAGCCGTCAGGTTCATGTAACTTCTCAAAAATAGACAGTAAAAAAATTAGTATAGAATTAAATGATTCATTTTTAGAACAGTTAAATGATGATGATTATATTTATTTTAGAATGATTTATGTTAATTATAATGTATTAAGATTTTCAAATGGTTTAGGTTCATTAATATTTAATTTTTAACAAATAAGTCATTAATAGATGTGTCATTATCATCAATACATTTAATATTATTATATTCAGATGTATTTTTGTTATTTGGAGTGTCATTATCATCATCAGGATTATATTCTGAAATTGATAGGTCTGAAAAATGTACATTTAAAACATTATCATCTGATTTGATTTCAAATTCAGAATAGAAGCTAGAAGATGAAGAATCATTAAAATTATCGACATATTCTAATTCATCAATTTTTATTATTGAATTAATATGATCATGTAATTCAAAATACTTTTTATATATTTTAAAATAAAATCTAAATACAACATGTGTCCTGTTATAAAATGTTCTAAAATACTCAACTTTTTTATTATAATCAAAATATAAAAAATCTTTAACAGTAATAATTTCAATATTTAACTTTTGTAATGTAACTAATTTGAATATTTTAACAAGTTTTATTAATCTGTCTAACATTTCTTCAGAATTAATTTTTTGATTATTTACATTTCTTGAATCTATAATTCTTTTAAAAAAATATTTGTTATATTTTATTTCAAAAAATGAATTATAATAATCATAAACTTGAGTGTCAATTAATATTTTAACATTTTCAATATTTTTCATATCAAAGTTATTTACAATATCAAATTTATTTAAGGAAGGGATATCTTTTTTAAATATTTTTATAATATTCAAGGTTATTTGTTGAAATTTATCTTTAACTAAAATATAATCATCAAATAATGTTATGAAATTATTTAAAAATTTAAAATTGGTATTTTTTTTTTTGATTTTTTCATATAAAATATTAAAATTAATATTTTCTATTTTGCCATCAAAAAAAATTATCTTATTAAAAACAATTTTTAGCAAATATTCAATTTTTAATTCATTTAGAGAATTTAAATTTAATTGAAAATTTTCAACAAATTTATAAAAGTCATTTACATTATTTATATTTAAAAGTATTTTTTCATAATTTGTATTATTTATATATTTTAAAAAAGTATTCATTTTACTATTAAAAAGAAAATATTTAATAAATAAAAACAAATATATTTATTTTAAGTACTTTTGAAAATGAAAATTTATTTTAAAATTAAAATATTTTATAAATTATGCCAGGAGGTTTATTACAATTAGTTGCTTATGGAAGTCAAGATGCAATTTTAACATTAAAACCAGAATTTACATATTTTAAAAATGTATATCATAAATATACAAATTTTTCAAAGAAAATTAATGAAATTTTTCCTGTTAAAAAGTCAGAATTTAACTCTAACAACATGTTTAATATATCAAAGAATGCTGATTTATTGAATAACTTATATATAAAAATATTTTTACCATCAATATCTGTAAAATACAAAAATTCTATAACTGATGAAATAAATAATATTATTTCTAATATTAAATTTATAAATTATAATGAAAAAAGAAATTTATTAAATTTTTATGAAACAATAGTAAATTTTATAAATAAAGATAATATGTATAAAGATATTATTTATTATTTAGATGATAATAAAGATATAAACAATGCATATACTGATATAATTTATGTAAATAATATTTTATATAAAAATTTATCGCAAGTAAATAAGACAATTTTTTATAAAAAAGATAATAATATGTTAGAAAATAAAAGAGATGATGGAGTTTTATTTAATTATTTTAATTATGATAATTCAATTGAAAAAAGTGTAAATAAAGATATATTATATATTAATTATGATAAGTATCTAATTGAATTAAATGATTTGAATAAATATATTTTATTAAACGGATTTTATTTGAATAATAGTTCGTGTATATATAATTATTTTGAATATAAATATGTAGAATATAAGTTCAATCTACTTGATAAACTTATAAAAAATTTATACCTAAAGTTACTAGATTATTATACAAATGAAGATATAAATGTAAAGTCGTTATATTTAATTACAAATTTTGAAGGAATTGATGAAGATAAATATGAAATAGCTAAAGAACAAGATTTTACAATATATAACTCAAAATATTTGGAAATCAATTATCCTTATGACATAGATAACTTTAATGAATATTTATATAATTATAATTACATATTTTTACTAGATACAATATCATATATGTCAAAATCTATTAAATCAATATTAATTAAAAGAAATAAATTAATACAAGATGAGAATAATGTATTATATGAGCCTTTAACTAATCAATTTAATATTTTTCAAAAATTTATTTTAAGTAATTATATAAATTTACAAAATTGGCAGTATTCAAAAAATAGCTATATTGTAAAATCAATAACTTTAAAAAATGGTACTATTGATGTTTACAATATAGAAGTTGATAATATTCAAAATTTAAATATTAATGATAAATTATTTGGAATATATTATAAGCAAATATATATATCAAATGATGAATCTAAAAATGTTTTACTAGGATCTACAAGTATAGTAGAAAATATTAATTATTATAAGACTACTTCAGATAAAACAATTACATTTCAAACAATAGATACTGGAAAATTTACAATAACTTTTAATGAAAACTGGGGTGATATAAGTACATTATTTTTAATTGGAGACTATATAAATATTAATAATATAAAAAATATATATCGTATTTTTTTAACAAAATATAGTGGTAGTTTTTATATAAGTAATATTTTAAATAATGTTATGACTGTATTTGGAAATTCAGATTTATTTATTAGTAGCATAAATGACAATTTAGTTTGTGATGGAAATACACAGATTGAAATTAAAAAATATGATAGTTTTAGTTATGAAGAAGATTTTCAAATAGTATCTACTGGAATAGATATAACAAAACATTATATTCTAAAAACAACAGATTCTATAATTAGCTCTGAAGAATCTTCATTTATTTTAAAGACGACTGATAATGGTAAATTTAGTGTAGAGCTATCAAATATAAGCAGTTTTATAAAAGTTGGTAATATAATTGAAATATATTTGTTAAAAAATAATAATAATAAATGGATTGATAAATATGAAGGATTTTGGAAAGTTATTAGCGTAAAGGGAAAAAATGTTTCTTTAAATGGACTATCTAATAAATTTATATTAAATAATTTGGATTTAGTAGAATGTAATAGTAATTTGGTAGTAAATATTAAAAAATGGGAAAATGAAAATATTTTAGATATTGGCACAAATATAGATTGTATTTTTGAAATAATAAATATTAATACAAATCAAAAAAATATTGAATGTAAATTACATGATAACAAAATTTATTCTGAAAATTTTTATTCATTTGAAAAACTTTATAATTATGAATCTGATGATTTTTGTTATATAAATAATGGTACTTCTACGATAGATAACATTATAAGTTATGAATTAATACATTCAGAGATATACAATAATTATTTATTTATAAAGAACAGTAAATATAATAATGTCAACTCATTATCAAGTACAGATTTGAGTAAAAAAATAAATACTTATTCAAATGATTGTGTAAATTTTATCCTAAAATTATTTGAAAATTATATTAGAAATACATTTATTGACAGTTTTTATGTTAGTGTAACTTATAAAGTTGACGTACAAACTAGCATAGTTCAAGAATATTTTGATACATTTTTTTACAAAAATGCATTTGATAATTTTATTAATAACTTTTTAATAAAAGACATATCAAAACAAGAATATTTTAGTATGGATTCAGATGATTACTATTATAACAAATTTTTGAATAAAGTAATTAATTATATTATACAAGAGGATGAAAGTTTAATTTCAGAAAATGTAAATAATTTTCAAATAAATATATATAAAAAATTTGGCAGCATTTTTACGAAAGGTTTAGATTCCTATCAATATGTTACTAATGATGATACTTACAATGATACTATAAATTTGCTTGATAAATTAAATTATTTAAATACTACACCTCCATTCATATTTGTTAGAACAATTTCTAATAAGTGGTATTTAAATGGCTCTGTATCTACTTTATCTATATTAACAGATAATATAGTAATAGCATATAGTGACATAAATAAAACAGAATTGATTTGTGAATTTGTTGTTATTTCAGTTGATAATAAGACATCTGAATATAATATAAAGTTAGGCTTATCAAATTATAATAATAGCACTAATAATTATACTTTAGATACATTAAATAATATAGATGAAAATGTAGTTTTATTTTTAAGTAATGATACTAATTATTATATATCGTTAAGTAGCTCCATATTTGATGAAACTAAATTTACTTTTACATTTAATAGCTCAGTTTATCTAGATTTTATTTCAAATGCGCTTGGAGATGTTATATATTATGATGAAAATTCAAATACAGAAGAGATAGAAAATGGTGATATAATATATATTTATTATTCACAAACAGAATATTTCTATCAATATCATAGTACACTTTTTAAAAAGTTAGTATTAAACAATATACATTTTAATGGCTTAAATAATGAATATATTTTTTTATTAGATGGAACAGATGATATTGATCTTAAATTACAAACATCGTCATTTACAGGTGCAAAATATACATATTTTGCCTTTAAGGATAATGGAAATGGTGGACCTAATTTTTCAAAAGGTGTAAAAATATTAACGACAGTAGAAAGTCCTCGATATTTTAATATATTATCATTAAATAAAATAAAATCAGACGGTACATATACTGAATTATCACTTCCATCGTCAATTGTTAATAAACATTATCATTATTGCAATATTTCTTATAACTTACTATTAATGTATATATATAATGATATAAAATTATATACATCTAGTACTTTTACAAAATTAATTTTAAATAGAGTTTTTATAATTGCATCAAAAATTTATCAATTTATAAGTAATAATGGAGTATTTTCAGATGATGACCCTGAATCATTTGTAACTACACAAAAAGGAGTAATTAGAGTAACTTACTATGCAGATTTTACTAAAATATTTAATTCAAATACAATAATAAATGAATTATTTAGTACTATACCAGCTGATACATATAATTATTATAAGGGAATAAAAAGTTATTTAAATGGTAAAACAACAATTAATTCAGAGATATATAGTTTAAATACTGATGGCACTATTTTATTAAGGTCCGACATAGAAATTAGAGACTCTTCCTTGCCAGAAGAAATAATAAGTTACTTCAAAGGAATTATATCACAATTTTATAATACGGATATAAATTTAATATCTGAGATAATTGGTTTTGAGGATAAGTTAGAAGATTATAAACAGTTATTTTTCTTTGCGGCCTTAGACGTAGTGTCATTTGAATATATAAATATTATAAATAACTATTACTATGATAATTTTAATTCAAACAATACATTAACTTATTCAAATATAGGACATTATTTATATAATATTGTAAATAATTCAACATTTATAACTTCTGACATTATATCAGCTGTAATAGAAGCAAAAATATTATATTATTCTGATTCGCATGAAATTGTGAATTTTAATCTTTACCTAACAGCTATACAAAATTTAAAACTGTTAGGTGATAATACATTAAATTTTTATGTTAATAATGTTGATAAAATAAATACTATAAAAAATTATAATGTAGATTATGAATTAGATTATAGTCCATTAAAGTTAAAGAATGATATATATGACATATTATCTATTAATATTGGAGATGATAGTAAATTTGATGAAATTATTAGTTATGTTTTTTCAGATCATAAAGTAAGTAAATCAATTAGATATTTTTTAATGAAAGAAATAGTTAAGGATAATAGTATTTATAGCTATATTAATAAATTTATTTTTTTAGTAAGTATATATCAAATAAATAATATATCAATAGATTATTTTAATAATTTGATAATTAATAATAATATAGTAAATAATAATGAATTTGTTTTGTTTGAAGAAAATAACTCTAATATCTTAATACCAATTAAACATTTAGAGTTAATAAATAATACAAATAATTATATTAAATCGCTACAAAATTTAGATGACGAAAAAAATATATGGTTATTAGAGAAAGATATCTATAATCATATAAAAGATTATTTTTTTACAAAAAATAATTGCTATAAGTCAATAGAGTTATTAGAAGAATATATTAATTCAAATGTATTATTAGGTAATTATAAATTTAAAAGAGGATGTATAGTAAATAATTTTGAATATGATAGTTTGAATTATAAGCCATATAAAATATTTATAGAAACAAATAGATATGGAAATATTACATCTGTAAGTAATCCATTTAATATAATAGATTTATTTATTTCAGATAATTTCAATTCAATAGAATTTATTAATCCTAAATTAATATTAAATAAAGTTACAAGTGTAGACTCAAAAATAAATATTATAGATGATAAGAATATTACTAACAATATCACATATCAAACATCATTTAATGTACCTAAAAATTACGAAGATATTTTGAATACAAATGTAAGTCTTTCATTCACATTAACTTCTGTAGTGTCAAATAGTGTAAAACAAAATTTATTAATTGGATTTACAAGAAATAATATAGAAGAAATAGCGGCATTAGATTTGTTAATGAGCAGTCAATACATTTCAAGTAATAATATATTACCATCTACAGGATATTTAATGAGATTAAAAAATTCAAATTATTTTGAAACTATAAAAGATTATTTATTTAGTTCAATAAAATTAATAGAAAATGAAAGTTATTATGAAATAGCATTTAATGCTCATGATAATTATAGACTAGATTACCAAAGTTTAAAACCATATAATGAAGATATCGAGTATAAAATTTGTGTATTAAGAGATATTTATAGCAATAATAAGGATACAAATGGTGGATATTTATTATTTGAAGTTATTGAATCTGGCTCAAATTATATTTTTAAGGTAAAAAAGAGATATATATGGGATTCAAATACTAAAACATATGAGGAGGAAGAAAATACTTCAGTTTTAAATTATTTTTTGAATTTAGAAACTATTAATTCAAATAAAGAGTTTATTTTGAGTAGCAATTCTTTTAATTTTAGTGTATATGAGCAGTCATATAACTTTAATATTTTAAATGACAATAATCCAGAAGAAATTGATTATTTTACAAATGATTTAGTTTCACCTTCATCTATACCTTCAAATGTAAAAGATGACATAGATAACAATCTGGTAAGTAAATATAAATTGCAATTAGATAGTGATGTAGAGATAAATAAGGCAATAGATGATATTTTTGATATAGTAACTAGTGAATCTAATAATATAAGATATACAAAAGAATTTTATTTAACATTAAGAAATTCCTTAATAAAAAACAAAAATTTATCCGACGATAAATTTGATTTAAAATTAGATGAAAATACTATACCATATGTTTACTTTACAAATGAAAAATATGATGATATTCATCATCCATTTATGATTATTGCTAGCTATGGAATTTCACCAAATATCTCTGGATTGTCAGATATTAACAAACCAAGTAATTTAATATCAAGTAATAATGTAGAAGAAATATCAAAAGAATACGATTTTTATTATGGAGACGTTGAAGTATCTGTAAAAGGAAATTTTGGAAATGTGAGTGTATATTGTTTTCATCACGGATATATGGGTGGGGAAAATTTATTAACTTACAATTCTAGTTGTAGCGACAATCCAAATGATAATTGTTTAACAAATCAAACAATAGTAAATGTAATTTATGATAATGGAAACAAATATACATTTAATAATAATACAAATTACAATATACAATATGGTATGTTTGATAATACATATATTTTCAAAAACATTCCTAAAAGCCACCCAATTGCGATATTAAATGTTCAAAAAGAAAATTTTATATCATATAAACCTTTGGATATTGACCCTATACTAATTAAAGTCAAAGGAGGTAATATGAATGTTAACAATTTAGAAGATTATTTTTCATTCTCTGATGTAAATGATAATAAAATTACAATAATAAATGGAGTTTTTAAATTTATGAGAGGAAGGACATATCGTTTTGCTGACTATGGTATAAGCTCTAACCACCCATTTTTAATTGTAAAAAACAATATAAGTTCAAATTCAATAAGTGAAGGGGAAGGGGGAGAAAATTTTATAGATATTAAAATTGAATCAGATTTTGATGTGACAAATAAAATAATTTATTATAGATGTAAAAACCATATAAATATGAAAGCAAATTTTAACTTTTTATACAAAAAAGTTTCTGAAGCGAAATCATATGATAGCAATAATTTAGCGGTTAGAACATCAATAAGACAAAATTACATTTTTAAAATTCCAATGCTTAACTATGAAGAAGTTACAAATTATAGTGAAAATATTATGAATAATACGTTATATGATAATTACAATGATAGAACTATTGAAGAAAATTCAGACAATTACTCAAGTATAAAAGCTACAGCAGTTGCAATTAATGGGGTACCTTGCTTTTCAATATTAAATAGTGATCTTAATTTAACTCCTGAAACTGGCGAAATAGGATATAATGGTGCAAGTACAAATAGAAATTTTGAAATGTCTTATCGTTCTGACCCTTACAATGCTGGAAATGGAGTAGGTTTATACAATTATAGTGACTATATTGACAATTTACACCCGCCGTTAATTGGAATAGGTTTGGATGGATTTGCAATTTACGGTAGATACATTGAAGAATTTCAAAATATGAATGGTTACAGTTTAGAACTAGACAACTTTGGAGGACATAATCATGATGGTTATGGTTATCATTATCATTCAAATTCAACAAATATATCTACTAGTAATGGTACACAATATAATCTATCCAAAATAGGTCCAAATGCATGGAAAGGAAATATAAATAAAATACCATATTTTTGGAATGGTAATGAACCTAATTATAATAATAGAATTATAGGTGCATTGAATAGATCTGATGCATTATTCTTAGGTTTTGAGGAATTTATTGATATCAGTCAAGAAACAAATATTTCAGATATCAGCAAAAATATTTCTAATATAAATTTGGATATAAATTTTGGAAATAATATAAAAAGTAACTTTGATATGATGCAAGGTAATATAGGAATAACAATTAATGGAGATTTTTTAAGAAGCTCATATGAAAATAATGTAAATGATATTAATAGAGTTGATAGTATATATGAAGTTGAAGTTGATTCTATTTCTTATTTTAACTTTATATCAAATACTAAGACAGATAAACAAATAAATATTGGGGATGTTTTATATTTATATAATTCTAGTTTAATATCTTCAAATTTATTAATTTCAATTGTGACAGTTACTGAAATAAAATATAATAACTTAGGAGAGATAAAAATATTATTTAATACAAAGTATTCAAATAATTTAAATGAGAAAACTTTTGCTTACTATAACGTTGATATATATCAATATAGCTATGGATTTAAATTTAAAAATGTAAAATATTTAAATTACCAATTAAATTATGTCTATAATTATAACCTTCTATCTCAAGAGGAAATAGACAAACATAATTTGAATTATTTTGAGTCAAGTAATATTAATTTAGTAAATTCCCAAAACTCAAGTGCAATAACTGCAAGTGCAACAACTACAAGTGCAACAACTACAAGTGCAACAACTACAAGTTCAACAACTACAACAACTGCAATAACAGCTAGTGCAACAACTGGAACTTCTACATATGCAAGTGCAACTACTACAAGTGCAACTACAAGTACAGTTTCTGCAAGTGCAACTTCAAGTACAAGTTATAGCTATAGAACAACTAGTCAAAGAAGTAATGATATTGATTTTTATACAGGTAATTTTATCTTTAACCTAGATGTAAATAATAGCAAATATTTAAATAAAAGTAATTTCAATGGCGATTATCTAAGACATCCAGATGGACATTCAAAAATAATGGCAATTTCATCTGATGGATATCCTATTTATGGACCATATGGATATTTGAATAAAGATAAAAGTAATGAAGTTAAATTGATGAAGTCATCATATAAAATAAAAAGTAACATTTCTAAGAGCAGGTTTGACTTACTTCAATATAATAATAATAATTTATATACTTTTAATATTGGTTCACTGATAGATGATTATGAGTATGTGGAGAATTTAGGTGATTTGGATGAATGTAATGGAAGATATTGTATTACACCTGAATTTCCAAATAAGACATATGCATATTTTTTGTCATTTAGCGAGAATGATGATAAAAGTCTCACACCGAAATACCCTTATATCATAGGAAATAAATTTTTCTCCAATCCAAATATGAGCCTAAATGTTAATACTGGAATAAATAATGTATCTAATTACACTTTAAATGAGGAAGCCAGTATATTAGAAAATAATATAATTAGGTTTGTTTCATCAAATCAAAATAAAAATATTACATTCAGTACTGAAGATATTGGATTATTTACTATAGAATTTGGGAGTGATTTTGGAAATGTAAGTAATGTCTTATTTAAAAATGACATAATTGAAATAAAAACTATTTCAGACCCTGATAATTTATTAGATAATAAATTTGTTGGATTTTGGAAAATACTAAATATAATTGATTCAAGAATTACATGTGGTGGATCAATATCAGTATTTAGGGGATATAAAAGTATCACTATATGTACTGAGAATCCAAAAATATTATTATTGAAATATAATTATAAAAAATCAACTGACCTAGTGATAAATGTAAATACAAATTATAATTATAAAGAAGGATATATTTTAGGGGATTATAGTTATATTAATAATAGTAATTATTTTATTTCAACAAATGAAAATAATATTATATTATATACAACTAGTAAAAAAGGTGAATTCTCAATTAATTTCAATGAATTTTTTAATATTAAAAATTATTTACATATAAATGATGTAATAGAAATAGTAATTAATATTGATAACAATAATTTAATAAATAAAAAATTTATTGGATATTGGCGAGTTAGTTTAATAAATAACTCCAATGTAACTTTAGTTGGTTCTACTGATGAATTTAATGGAGAACAAAAATCAATAATTTGTGATGATAACGTATGTATATCAGTAATAAAATATGATAATGCATATACTTATAATAGTACAAAGAATAATAACGTTTCTTTGCTTAACACAGAACAAGCTGATATTTTATTTGAAAATAATACTAACGTGACATTTATAGGAAATACGGGAAAATTTGGAAAAGGATTAATTAAGGAAAATATAAATGGATTGAAATATATAGAAATAATTGATAGAGGATATGATTATCAAAATAATAGTTGTATTCATTTATTTAAAGATATCCCTGATAGTTTAGAATATATAGATGATTATTTCTTATATTTACGAAGAAAAACACGTTTTATAGATGGTTATTATTATGACTATGATGATAATAAAGTTAAGATATTAGAGCCTAATATGGAAAGTAATGAGACTTTTGAAAGGTCAATAAAAGACATTAATGATATTGTAATTAATTTCAAAGATTTTTTAAATGAAGCAAAAGATCCAGAATTAAATATATTAAGCAGTAATTTAATAAATATTATTAATTTAGATGATTTTATTTCAGTTTTAGGATCAATTCTACCAATATATTTTAGCAATAACTTTATAAACATATTAAATCAAAATTTAGAAAGTGAAAATGATATTTACTACAATGTATTTATGAGAAAAATGATTGATAAATTATTTGGATATTTAGATTTTAAACAAAATTATAAATGTTATTATAATAACGATATTTATATTGAAAAAAATATTAATATTTTTAGTTTTATAAATGAGATGTCTAATACTAACACATTACAATTGCAAAATAATAGTAAAATAACAATAACAGATATTGAAAAAAATGCAAGAATTAATCAAATGAATAATATTATAGATAATATTACAAAAACATATGATAATTATTTAAAATTTAAAAAAAATAAAGATATTATTTATAAAAGAGAAATAAGACCTAAGTTTGCATGGATAAAAAATTTAGGTAACTTCATATTAGATGAAATTGAGTTATATTTTAATGATTTAGTTATTGACAAGCAATATTCAGACTGGATAAATATATGGAATCAGTTAAATACTAAGTATGATAATATTGATTTATTAAATAAGTTAATTGGTAATATTGATACTTTAATTGATATTAATTCAGAGGATAAAAAGGAATATACTTTAATTATACCTTTGAGATTTTGGTTTTGTAGACAGTCTGGATTAAACGTTCCGTTAATTGCATTGCAAAATACTGAAATAAATTTAAGATTTAAGATTAGAAATATTAATGAATTAATAAGAAAAGGTGATAATGTAGAAATTATACAAAAAGGTGAAATTAAAACAACTTTATTAGCGGATTACATATATTTAGATGTAAAAGAACGTGAGATATTTGCTAAGTTAAGACATGAATATTTAATAGAGCAAACTCAATTTAATGGAATAAAAGACATTTATAATTTGAAAACATTAATTAAATTATCATTTAAGAATTGTATAAAAGATATTTATTATATATTAAGATGCTCTAATAACTTATTAGTAAAAGATAGAAGTAATTATTCATTAAATAATGATGAAAATAGTGGAAATCCTATAACAAAAGCAAATATTATAATTAATGATGTGAATATATTATCACAGACAGGTATGTATACAAATTATATAGTGCCATTAGAATCATATAATTCAACTCCATCTGATGGAGTAAATATTATAAAATTTGGTTTGAAAGATGAAAATATACAACCAAAAGGTAGTATAAATTTTAGTATGCTTGATAATATATATTTTGACATTCAAATAGATAAATCATATTTAGATAATACAAATAAAAAGATTTATATTTATGCAAATAGTTATAATATATTAAGAATAATGGGAGGACAAGCAGGATTAGCTTATATACAATAATTATAATTTAAAAATATAAAATAATAACTTAAATATAATTTATTATTATTATATAATGTCTGGAGGAAAAATACAAATTATATCAGTAGGATTTGAAGATATATATCTAACATTTGACCCTCAAATTACATATTTTAAGATGGTTTATAAAAGATATACAAATTTTTCACAAGAACCCATAATACAATATTTTAATGCAGATACTCCGTCATTTGGACAACGTATAACTTGCTCAATTGCTAAAACAGCTGATTTAATATCAAATATTTATCTTTTTGTTGAATTACCTTCTATACCCATAAATAATAATATTGATAATTTTAATTATGAATACAAATGGAATAAGAAAATTGGTTATTCTTTAATTAAATATACTGAATTGGAAATAAATGGTCAATTAATTGATAAGTTATATTCTGATTGGTTAAATATTTGGAGTTTATTAACAACAACAGAAGAACATAAAAAGTCTGAAGATATTCTAATAGGAAATGTATCTAGTTTATATGATTATTCTAATGGTAAAGATTCATATAAACTATATGTTCCATTAAGTTTCTTCTTTAATAGAAATAAAGGATTATCATTACCAATAATTGCATTACAAGTAAGTGATGTCAAAATTCATGTAGAATTTAACAATTTAAGGGATATACTTGTTCCTTCATATACTCATTATATTGAAATTGAAGATAATATAGTTTTTTTTAAAAAAAATGATGTTATCAAACAAAATATTACTGGCTCAGATGAAATAAACGGTATTTTTCATAGCTTTGATTATAAGACAAGAAAGTTATATTTTACAAAATATAGTAAAGATTTTAAATATTATAATGAAACTAGTAGTTATAATAAAGAAAAGTATCATATATATAATGAAAATTATAAAGTTTCTCCTAAATCAAATCCAGTTAATATAAATCCAATTTATCCTAATATTGACATTAATAAGTCACATTTAATTGTTAATTTTATATATTTAGATAATGATGAAAGAAAAAAATTTATTTTTTCTAATCATGAATATTTAATTACAAATATTCAATATTCTGGCGAAAAAGTAATAACAAACATAAATTCAAAAGTTAAATTAGATTTTATAAATTGTTCAAAGCAACTTATATGGATAGCTCAATATAACAAGATTTTAAGAGGTAACATTAATGATAAATTTAATTATACATCTGACTTAAATAACACTGGTTCAAATATAATTGAAAAAACAACTTTACTTCAAAATGGTAATATTAGGTCAA
>MDSY01082325.1_pt1 | contig 15923 bp, 6 predicted proteins | sample 811131 | NCBI WGS metagenome assembly MDSY01 (sample SAMN05326643, study PRJNA326480) | marine metagenome | isolation source: seawater | place: Atlantic Ocean: South West | collected 2010
ATACTGTTGTCCATACGTCTCAATTCCTCCATCAGGCCCTCCTCGAAGGTTCGTCCGCACCGCCCCTCGCGCGTCCCTCACCGGCGCCCCCCCCCCGCTCGTCCGTACGGGTTGTAGTTCTGTGCTGCTTGTTCATGCCGCATATCCTGCTCTTCGATTTGCCTCTTCTCAGCTTGTTTTCTCAAATTCTTCTCCGCGATTTGCCTGTCAAGGTCTCGCTGGTACTCCGCTTTCTTCCGCGCCTTCTCTTGAAGTTTTCCTTGGTCAACGCCGTCGCGCCAGTGCCCGCCCGGGGGGGCCACTCGCGGAGCAGGGTTACCCCCCCCGTTGTCCATAACCGACAAGCTTCCTCGCGCATAAGCCTGGTTCTCCCGAGCCGCGTTCGCCGCGTTGGTGAACCCTTTAGGCCCGCTCCCGTCGTACGCGCCGCTTTGGTTTTGCTGGTGCAACGGCGTTTCCAACTTCTGGTCGTGATAGGGGCGAGGCTCATCAACCGGATGCGCGTCCGCATAACTGTACCCCATTTGGTTGCCATTCTCATCCACCCCGTCCAGCACCCCGTCATGCATGTCCGTGATGATGTTCTGCATCCCGAGGTTGTGCCTGTCCAGCTCCAACGAATGCTGCTTGTCCAGAAACTTCTTTTGGTTCTTGAAGTCGATCTGCTGTTGTAGCTCGCGCGCATACTGCTTTTTCTGTTCCTCCTTTTTTACTCGTCGCTTTTCATCTGTGTTGTGAATGTCCCTTAAACCGTGGAAGCCTTTGGGCCTTGGTCTCTGTTCTTCGTCGAATTGGAGACCAGGAGAGATGTTATTGTTTTGGTGCATAGGTGGCCTCCCTTGCCCTTGCCCTTGTCCGTTGGAATGCCTCGCCTGATGCGCAATTTCCCGCTGATGTTCCTGTCTCTGCAAGTGTTCGTTGTATTCGTTTTGCCTTTGTTTCGCTAAGGCTTCACGTGTCGTGACCCGGTTATCCGGAGACGGACCCCAGTTGCCACCGGGGGTTTGTTCGTCGTGGTACCCGTTGTTCAGAGGAGGGCGGTTTGGGGGGGGCATGCCACCTCCTGGAGGGCCGTCGTACCCGCCCCCGCCTCCGCCCGCGGCGAAAAAAGCTTCACGCTCCGCGAGGTCCATCGTGAAATCTCCGTGCGTTTCCAAGAATCAAGGACGTGCTTCGAGAACGCCGTTCGAGACTAGACGCGGTGTGATATCAGCGCTGACGTGGGGGTCGAAGTCACAAGTACGCACGTAGCGAGCGACCAGGCACCGTTCCTCGGCGCGTCCCTGGGGCGCGGCGCGAAGTGCCTGGGCCGCGGCGAATCACATTCCGAAGGCAATAAAGTCAACGGATTAATAAGCCGCGTCCAAGAAAAACGGCACTCTCGGCTTTGCCGTTAAAAGTTGTTCCCAGACGCGGGTGCGCGACTGCCGTCCCTGGGCCGGATGGACGTTACGGGGGCTATGGCTTCGGACCCCCCCGCGCCGTGGGACGGTCTCGTCGCGGAAACGGAGGCCGGAGCCTCACCGTCACCGAGCTCGGAGTGTGGCACCGAGGATATGGATGACGAGGATTCCGAGCCTCTGTGTTATTTTTACCTCGCCAAGCACGGGTTTATGTCCCGTGGCGTGGGCGCGGCGAGAGAACCCCCTGGAGTTCCAAAAGTGGACAGGAAGTCAAGCGTCGCCATGAACAGAGAAACGAATAGACCGGTGGCGCCCGCGGGCCAGGATGACTCCACAGTTCTGGAAAGGTGTGTCTCTAATGCGATGGCGTGTTGCTCAACGTCAAGTCATAACTGCGTGGGTCGAAATAAAAACGATTCCAAATACAAATCTCTGGGAATGCAGCCGGTCGCGTCCTTAACAACCCAAGCTTCTATCACCCTAGGCAGGCATCTAAAGTCCAATGCAATCACAGCCGTCCCTCCGTTCGGCACGGTGGATGAGCATATTGAGAATTTAATATTCAACCACGCGGACCTTGACGCGCGAACACTGGCATTGGCGTTCGCGTGCGGCGTCACAAAATTACACATCAAGGATTTTGACGCCATTCTAAGCGACGACCACATCCACCAAGCGTGGCGTTGTTACCACGAGTTCGCGTCTGTCACGACAGAAGGACCGCCGATTGAGGGTCATAAAGAAGACGATAACTCTAGAATAAACCCCCAAAAACCTCCATACCGTCTCTCCACGCCGGTTCCGAGCATCTTCGTAAAGTTATCAAACGAGGGCGTTCCCATTCGCGAACGGGACCCGAAAGTCTGGCTGAAAGTGTTTGAAAATGCGTTCACGTTGAAAAGCCTGGCGTTGGAATCAGGCGTTACAGGGGAAGGGGAGGTGACGGAGACGTGCTTGCGAGTCGTGCTACAAAGCGTGATTCGTTCAGGCAGTGGTATGGGCAAACAGTCTGAATTACATTCTTTATCCGTCGCGTATTTCGACTGCGTCGACGATGAAACGTTAGCGTCTCTATGGCCGCCAGTCAGAAAAAGCAACGACAGATTCAACAAACAGCTGTACTTCAGCAAGCACCAAAACGGGTCCATCATACGCGCGCGTAAATTCGAAATCTTGTCCGTGGTGGAACCGCCTGGGTTGGAGCCAGTGTTGTTGAAGGGTACAGGTGTTGAGTCACCAGGTCTTGCAAATCTCACGACACTGCATTTGTCTCATCTTCCAGAAATTACAGACGCCACCGTGTTAGCGGCGCTGGATCGATTGCCGAAATTAAAAAAGCTTCGATTAGAATTCCTAGGTGTCACGGATGCATGTATCGGTTCCGCCCGCCCAGGTGGCTGGCACGACGCCCTATCAAGTCTGCACTTTCTGGAAATCAAGTCCTGTCCGTACGTTCGGTTCGCGCACCCCGGCGTCGACTTTAAGCACCCGCCGAATAAACTGAAAACGTTAAGGATTCAACCCGGGGGGGAGCCCAGACGAAGTGCCGGGGATATGTCGCTAAATGCCCATACAAAAACCCCCGATACGAAAGAAAACGGCCAGAAAGGGTTATTCTTTAGCCGTTTCGGAAACGCGTCAACATCGCAGTTACCCTGTAACAAACCCAAAGGCGGCCGCGCTGATATGTCCATAAGCGCGCGGCACGTCACGCAGTTGGCGTTTTCGAAAAGCAGCAACGTGACGCACTTGTGTCTCGGTGCTCGGTTCGCAGGCACAGTACGGGAGTTACGGAAGCTAGGTTTGAAAGGGAACACAGGGGGCTATAGAGCAGACGACCTTCTAGACTTAAGAGCGATTTCGTTTCCAACCATAAAACACCTGGAAGTTTATCGAAACGAAACTCAAATCATTTGGCCGAGAAGTTTCCGAAAATGGAGCGCTGATACGTTAACAAAATTAACAGTCGAGACTCCTTCAGACAACTTAGCGTTCAGGTTAATAGGGGTTACGAACTTGAAGCACTTACACGTGTGTGACTTCCGATCAGCCACGGTGGAGGAGTTCCGGGACTTCGCGTTGCTGGGGGGGGATGGAGAGGGGGCGCTTAATGGAGGGGTGCCGAAAGAGAGTACTGCTGACATGCGGAGCAATCCTAAACGATTCAAAAACCAAAAAGGTAAACCGAAGAAACAGAAAAACAACATAGAAACGTTCATCGCGGGCGGCGTGAGGGACGAGTTACAGGGACACGTGGAGTTCGTTACTGACGCTTTAGCCCGGACACTGCTCGAAGGACATTTCCATGTAGAGCCAGAGTATCCCACTGGAGACGAAAGCATATTTTAGTTATCATGTTGTATGAGTATTCAGTCAGATAGCAATACATTATTTCCCAATCTCATCGACGCTTACGATTTCTTTGTCCACGATTCCGAACTTCACTGCCTCCGAGGCGCTCATGTATGTATCCCGTTCCAACGCGTCGCCGACTTCCTTCTCACTTCTGTTCGTGTGACTGATAAGAATATCCGCCAGCGTTTTCCTCGTCCGTTCCGCCTTTTTACTCTTGATCAAAATCTCAGTCGTCTGGCCGCTGATCACGTGGTGCGGCTGATGGATCATGATTCGCGAATTCGGGAGGGCGTATCGCTTGCCTTTCTCTCCGGCGGATAGCAAAACTGCCGCCATGCTCTCGGCGTGGCCGATCACCACGGTGTACACGGGCGGCCTGTTAGGGTTTATTAGGGTTTGTGAGGTTCAGGTTTTAGAGTTTGTGTTAGAGTTTAGGGCATTGGAAAGAAGTGTAGAGTATGAGGTATGGGCAAGCAGTCTAGTACGACCCACAGCAACCTCAAAAAACTAACACCGAAAAAACTCACCGTATGTGCATCATGACGTCGTAAATCGCCAGCCCGCTTGTGACGACTCCGCCTCCACTGTTAATATACAGGATGATAGGGGTTTCAGGGTCGATTTGATCGAGGAACAGCAGCTTTCCTATCAAACCGTGCGCTGATTTATCATCCACCCTTCCGTTTAAAAAGACTTTGCGTTGGCTTAACAGTTGCGCGAAGAACAGTTCGCTGTCGCTCTTCGCCACAGGGGCCTTTTCCGGTTTGGTGTCTTTGTCTGATGAAGGCTTGTCAGCTTGCTTTGGCGGAGTCGTTAATGGTACTTTCAGTGCGTCAGTTGGCGGCTTATCCGTGTTCTTTACGCCTGTCTTGGGGGCTTCCATCTGTGCCGTCGGTTCAAAGGTTCGCGCGCCTTCGTACGCCGCTGCAATCGCGGCCGCCCCGACCGCGACCGACTGCCAACTTATTTTGCTCGAGGCATCGGACGTGCCACTGGCGAACCCCCTGACGAACCCAACACCCGTCTTATCGGTGACCACAAACGAACCAGACCGCGTGTCGCCCAGCCGCAAACGCGACGCGCCACGACCCACCGCGTGTAACGCGCGGAACATGGCGCGTGTGGTGAGAGTGAATTTGACATCGATGGAAGACGGTTTTTTTAGTGAAAAGAAATAAAGTTAATGCGCGCCCAGAATCAATACAGCGCGCGCAAGTCCCACGCGAGCACTACTACCAGTACACACCGCACTATTTCGGTACTGTTAAGAAAAGCACTACATGCTACGTGTCGATACTCTATTTGAAAAACATCTACCCGACTGTTTGCCCATACAAACCTCTCATCACGAAACCTCAATCGGCGTCCCCTCGTCGCCCGCTTTATTTTTTCTCTCGGCTTCAAATTTCCCAAACGCCCCCGCTCTTAACTTCTTTTCGTCGTCAAAAAACGAAAACGCCCCGTCCATAGCTGACGTGAGTGGTCTGAGCTGTGTTGACAGCTTGTGCCTCGCCGCGGGTGGCAGCGATTTCTTCCGGAGCTCCATCTGGTCGTACAGGGTGCCTAACGCGGTTATCACGCGATGCGCTTTTTGCCATTTCCCAACAGTTATTAAGGGCGCGCCGCTCCAGAAGTGTTTCAGCAGCTCCTTGGCGGACGAAGCGTCGGATTGAATGTAAGGCGTCATGGTGAGTAATGCTTGCCTGTTGACTTCGTCCAAACCTTCCAAATCGCTGACAGAAATTGAATGGGCATTAAGTGTCCCGTTGCTCATTTTTGCCTTTATCCGCCGGGCGGAGGACGAGAGGTCGTCGAGAACGGATCGCGACGCGCGTTCATCGATGTTTGATTGGTTTGCGTCAGACTGTATGTCCATAGGATCAGTAAGATTTTCTTTCGGTTCTGCTTTCACCTTTGACTTCTTAGAGGAGGTTGGTTTGTCCGTGTCCATTGACTCAAAACTTAACCCAGAAGAACACCCCATCGCGTTCGCCACGCCCGCGACTGTTTTCTTAAAGTCAAATTCGCTTTTTTCATTCGTATCTTTGGTATTTTTTGCTCGTTTCGGTGTGTTATCGCCTTCGCCTTCCCCGCTCGTCCCCTTCCCAAAGTACCTGCTCGGGTCGTCGATTCGTAACGTCTTCTTAGCCCGCTCCGGGGCATCACACAAGTCAGACAAAATAAACGTCTCTGGGGTAATTCTTTTACTTTCCTCCAAGTCGTCGTCCAAACTCTGCTTCTCCTGCTCCTCCGCGGCGAGCGCCGCCGACCGCGCATCGGTTACCGGCACAGTAGGCCTCCCCCGCAACACAACCTCCGCGTGGTGGTTCAGCGACCGTAATGTCTCCATCGCAGCGTGCTTCGCCGCCGCGGCTTTGGCGCCGCCGCGCGTACCTTGCGCCTTCGCGGCGGCCACGGCGACGTCGCTCGCGGGCGGAGGAGGTTCCTTCGCGCCGTCCCTGTATATGCCGTGCCCCCCTCTGCCGCCCTCCCCGTCGGTTGCTCCTAACTGCGCTACCGTACTGAATGCGTTGCCAAATACGCCGAAGTCACCAGCATCCGCGGCTAGGTTTACGATGGCGCTGATTTTTTTACTCACGTTCCGTCGCTGCGCATCTGTTTGCGGCCGCGACGCGAACAGCGCCAAGTCGTTCGCCTCTTCCTCTCCTTGAGGTGGAGCGCCTGCTCTAGCAGCCTTAAAGTACTCGCTTCTCAAGAACCTTGTCCAGAACTCCCTTTCCGTCATCTTACTCGGCACGTTTTCTAGAAACGCGTTCCGCACCGCCGGGCGCTCGGCGAAAATTCTGTGCATCTTTTCGTTCGAAAGAGTTGCGGTGACGACGTCGCCTCGGCCATTTTGTGCATCACCAGCGCCACTCAGAGCACCCTTAATGTCAGCATCCATCACGTTGCTTATCCCAAGCTTCTGGTTTGTGCCATGTTTCAACACGACGGAGTCGAATAAGTGCGATCTAGCGCTCCAGAACTCGTCCTCGTCGATAGCGGCGATCGATGTATCTTTGTTTTTATCACTCGAGTATTTACTTCCCTTTACCAATCGACCGTGCGCTGATGCGAGCTCTGGGTTAAAACTCAGCAGCGTTTTCCTCGCCGCGAGCTGTGCGGGTGATGGACCTTTCTTCGAACTGTTTCCCTGTCCATCGCTGCTTCCCCCCACCGCTTTTTTCACCGAATTGCTCAGCAAATCGCGGTCCGATTCTTTCCCGAATTGCATCACCAACGTTTCAGGTTTTGCGGATGAACCTTTTTGAGCACCAACCACTAGCCGTAAACTCGCTCTGAGCGCGCCCGGTTTGTTCCGTTGGTGCCCCGTGACGTTTGATAACTTTATCACGCGCTCGCCCGTAACGCCATCTGCAGTAGGGCGCCACACCAAGTTGGAATCAACCACGGAAGCGGAACCCGACGTCATTGAACCCGCGACGGAGACGGAACACGGAACCGGCTGCGAAGACGACGCCATCGTGGGTGTGTTACGGGTCTATTACCCCTGCACTGAACACCCCTGCGATCTGCGCGAATGTCCGGGATCCCGCACTGACCCGAGGACCCCGCCGAGACACTCACGACGGGGCGCCGAGGAGTGGGGCGATCTGGGATTCTCAAAAAATTAAACGAAAAGCCGAAAAGCGACAATCTGTCATCAACATCGAGCACACGCCATTGGGTGAGGCGCCCGGGGCTGGGCGTCGAGTTGGTTGGCGACAGTGGTACAACGGATCGGTGGAACGTTGCTCCCTTTGAAACGACGATGCGAGGGTTACCCGTTCTGTCTGAGCGGCTAAACACGCTGGTCCCTCCCGACACCAGTCCCACCACCCCGCCAGATCAGAGACAACTTTTCGATTTACTAGTGGAACTCAACGCGGCGTTACACCGATGCCCAAACAATGAACTGAAGGAAACCCAGCGTGCAATCGAAGATGTTTTGCTCCGGGTCACATGCGGCGGGTGGGCCGGCCCCGCGGTAAGGAACGCCGCGGCAAACACCCTTGCCAACGTGTTCATCGTCGGGAACAAAGTCGCGCTGTTTTCGTGTGTAAATGAACTCAGCTCGAAAGCGTTTGCGGAATCTGGGAAGAAAACAAAGTTGGACAAAATGAATGCAGAGTATCCACTGCAAGCTGGTTTGAATTTAAGCGGTGCGTGTCGAGTAGGTGCTCTTGATTGCCTCGCCCGCCTCGCCCGATCCGGCCACGCAGAAAACATGCGTGGCGCAGTCGGGGGCATCGTCAACTCGAGTGAAAAGATTTTGTTCAGCCGAAGTAACGAAAAAGCGACGAGGGAAGACGGGAGCGAGAAAGGAACCAGGGCGGTACGGAGTGCAGTGTTGCGAGTGGTCTGTGCGGTAGTTGGGAGTGGTGGTCCTGGTGGTATTGACAACAAATCCAAAAATGAATCAAACCCTGCCCGTCCGTTGCGAGCTAGCACGCGCGCCGCGGCGGGACGAACACTGGTGACGGTTTTAGCGAAAGGTTTTGAGACAAACGCAAACTCCAAAAACTCAAACGCGTCGCCTCCCGACGGAGGGACCCGCGCGTGTGCTTGTCGCGGAATAGGTGCGTTGGCTTCGTCATTAGGGGGATACGAGTTGTGGACGGATGTGAGTGTCCATGCGAAATCGAATCGCAATCAGTCACCTCCGACGATAGGCTCGGATGCCGCGAATGAGTTGCTGAAGCTTCTCGACGATCAATGTCGCGAGACGAGCGCCGCCGCGGCGTGTGCTTTTGGGAAACTCGCCGCGTGTCGCCTGAGAGTGAAAACACATTCAGAGAAAGCTGCAGAGGCTGCAGTTTCGGACTCGAGGGACGAATCGAATAACGGCGCGACCCCGGGGCACACCAAAACAAAATCAAAAACTTCGGGTTTGTCGTTTCCCTTTGGTGGGATGAGGAGGAAAAATGACGATGGCAAAAAGAACACAATTAAAACCTCCGCTGAGTCCGCCGTGGCTGCTGAAGCCGCCGCGGCTATGGCAGCAGCAATCCCCCTAGATTTAGACCGACCTGGAGGTGCCGAATTATGGACAGAAACGGTTCAGCTGTGTTTCCTTACCCCGTTGTTGGAGCACGAACGGTCTTTTCAAAACACCTCGAGTGGACACAAAAAGCACGACGCGCAACTTTTCGAGAAACGGCGACGTTTCCGATCCGGCGTCACGCACGCCATTTGTGTTTTCGTCCGCGAAGCCTCAATAAGCACGGGGAGCGATTTGTTTCTTCCCAAGGGTGTGCTAATCGACATGGCGGAAACTGTGCTGCTCGTGTTCACGGGTGGAATTAACACTGGGAGCGCTGATTCGCATACCGAAAAGCACACCTCGCCGCAAAACATGTTCGTGGACGATCCCAAACACGCCGCTGCGTGCGCTACCCACGTCGTGCAGCACGGCGTGTTGCCTCACCTGGACGAAAGCGGCCGCAAGGGTTTAGTACTCAGGATGTTGGGGCTTTTACAGGAAACCTGGGATGACTCGATATATGGGTCTATGAGCAATCAGTCTACCCTTAATCACAATCAGTATAATAATGATTCGCGTTCGAAAAAAGTACCCTGCGCGTCGGCGACGCTTTGTTCGGTCACCGACGCGCTCATCGCGTCCGGCAGAGTGGATGTTTCTGTTTTCGAATTGGCATCTGATATGCTTGCTTCATCGCATGCCGCACTACATGAGCCGGAACACGCCGCAGTCGCCATCAGGGCGCTCGCCGCGTGCGCGCCGGAACACGCGGCGGCGCTGTTGAGAGGTGCCACGTCATCGATGTCCATGGAGACGAATGACGAAAGCGAAGTTGATAAAAATGACGTCGTCAAAAAAGCCCGCCTCGGCGCGCGCGTCGCGAGCGAGCTCATCTCCAACGCGGACACCTTCGAGCTCGGGCTTCCTAAGCGGGACGTTGTTGGAGCAGCGAGGGCGGCGTTCGAGTTGGCCACAAAAGGGTTGACGCTAGAGGATGGATCCAATGAAAATGAAATCGCAGTGACTAAATCGTTTGGATGGTCGGCGACCGCGTCGGCACTTGTATTTTTATCCACGCACGTGACCGACCGTAATGAGGTTGGCGACCTACCCCTTGATGTTGACACCGTGTTTAATGCGCTCACCGCGGTGCTTGAACCGTTCGGGTTGATTGAGGCGGCGGAGAGGGAACAAGAGAGAAATATGGAAAAGCAAACCGCGAGTACCGGTGGGTCGATGTTGGGATCGCTTTCTCTTTTTGGAAGCCCGAGAAAGCCAAAGAAAGTTGCAGAATCGAGTTCTAAGTCTAAGTCTTACGGCTCTTTGGATGAAAGTGCGACACCTGCTTCGATTACTTCTCAGCCTGGATCTCCGAAGCGGTCTCCTAAGCACTCGCGGAACTCGTCCCTAGCTGGTTCGCAACACACGTGGGCGCCTTCACACGAGATGACGCTGCGAGCCGCCGCCGCCGACGCGTTACCCGCGTTTGCAATGTTTGCATCCTCCAGACTGTTTACTCATAGCGGCGATACCAAGTCTGCGAAAGATATGATGCTTCCTTTGCTTCGTGATGCATTGTCTTGTGCGTGTCACCCCACACCGATAGCTGGTGAAAAATCGAGCTGGCCTATGGATTCTGACTCAGCATACGCCGCCGCGTCGCTCCGCGTGCGAGCCCTGGAGGCGTTTGTATCGGTGCCGCATTGGGTGTTTTCTTCGACTACTAACGCGCACAGAAACGATGTAAACCATGTATTCGACGCTGCCGTTGGTGTGTGCGCTTCGCTGCCCACGACTTCAATTCCAGGAGGCGAGCTTGGTATCCATTCTTTGGCGCCTAATGAAGCCTTAGCGTCCGCACTCGACGCTGCGGGAGACCTACACGGACCTTGGCCGAGCGAAATAAGTGACGCGGATTCTGGCATCGACACTCTACTCAAGTTTCAAGGCGCGCGATGTGCGTTGGCTGTGTCGCCATGGCGATCCGCGGGGGTGGGGTTTGACGGATTTGATACCAGAAGCGACGGGGGTGACGACAAGCGAATGAAAGTGACACGACGAGCCAGTATCGCGAAGAGCAAAAATAAAAATGGGTTGGACTCCACCTACGGCGCGTCCCTGGTGGCGACGCTTCGTGCGGCAAGAGCGGAGGCCCTCGCACGCGTCGCCGCGACGAGCACCAAGCACCGGTCTGAGATCCTAGCCGCCACCGCGAACGAAGCCGTGTCTGCGGCGACTGGGATGACGTTTGATGCGGTGAATATCCCAGGAGTCTCCAAACATTCTCAAAACGATTTGCTCTCCTCAAACTCTCCGTCGACGCTTTCCAGCCACGTGAAACACAAGCGCAGAGGGAGCTCTGGCGCGTTGAGCGCGTTTTCCCTGACTGGGACGCACAAAGATGTTAACAGAGATGATCCCAAAGCGAACGGGAATTCCTTAACAACCCGATTAACCTCCGCGTGTCTCACTTCGCTCGCCGTCGCGGAGGCGTTGTCGCTGAGTTTTTGCCGCGCGAATGAGAGTACAAGAGCCGACGATACACAACACGCCGCGCGTTTGGAAACCGCGACATCTCTTTCTTACGTCGCGGTCGCGATAGCGGGCTCGGCACACGCAAACGCTATGCACTGGCGTGCGTCAGCGGAGGTCCTCGCGATCGCGCAAACGATTCGGGATGACCCTTCAAGTGCTGCGGATGCGCTGCGCAAGCGAGCGAGGGACCTTTTAGAAATTCCCGCGACCAGAGGTGCGAATGATTCAAAGAACCGCGCCGCCGCGGCGTACGCGTGCGCCGCGTCGTTCCGCAGAGCAGGCGCGCTCGCGATGGCTGCTGCGACGCGTCCTTTAGCCACTTCGTTGGCGGGCGCTAGTTTGGAAATCGACAGCGGACCCGACGCTTCGCACTTGTGGGCTGCGCACGCGCTCTCCGTGGTGGCGAAATTCGCCGGTCCCGCGTTTCACAAAAGAGCCGGGGTTACCCTGAAACTCGTGTTCGCGCTGTTAAACTCGCACGAAGCGAACGCGCCAGAGAACGACGATGCGGTTGACGTTAGCAGCAGCACGGCACGATCTAGTCCGTCTGTGCAATCCACCGCGCTCCGGGCGAGCTGTGGTCGTTTGATCAACGCGGCGGTCGCGGCGATCGGCCCGGAGCTGGATACGATGGGGGCGGAAACTTCCGGAGACGGTGACAACTTTTTCGTGTTCGCCGCAGCGCTCATGGACTCAACGTTTTTCGGCGCGGATGAGGGTGTGGTGGATTGCAGTCAGAGTGCGTACAACGCATTTGTCGGTGGAATTGGTGACACCACGAGCGCGGGACGTATGGTCTTCCAGTCTGACACTTCCGACGAGTACTCGGCGGGCGACTCCGCAAACGCGCAGCAGTCGGCGGCGTTTGTCCAGCAGCTCGCGTTGTTCGCCCCCCGAATCGCGACACCCGTGCGGCTTGTCCCGAGACTACTCGCAGAACTCAACTCGGCAAACCCTACACTGCGCGCCGCTGCGTGTGAGACTTTGAAACACCTGTGCGAACGGGACGCGGGGGCGGTGGCGAGGTCGGTGAGCGTTGAGAGGTCTATGAGCAGTGATGATAGATCTAAGAGCAATCAGCCGGAGCACTCCCATTTTTTTTCCGGCAATTTGCTCTTTGGCGATTTACTCTTCTTCGTGGACCGGTTCGGCGGCGAGTACACAAAGTCTGTGGTTGACGAAAAAGCAAGCGCACACGCGCGAAGAGCGCTACGCTTGCTGGTCAAGCACGTCGCGCGTTCCTCCCCATCACATGCAGTCACTGCGCTTGCCAAAGTCGCGCTGTGGGTCCCGGGGTCGGACTGGAGCGTGGGTTTGGGAAATGCCAACGACGATACCTCTGATACCCAAAAGAATATTCAAACCTCACGGGGCGCTCCCAAGCTCGCTACGCGCGTGCTCGCCAGCACGTTGATCGCGGAGTGTCCAAGTCACTTTACTGGAAGTCCAGAGCTTTTCGCAACACATTATGCCAATGTATGTGTAGATTGCGGGTACCGGCTCGCCACGGCTTCAGCCCCTTCGCTTCGCCCAGCAGGGTTGCGAACGTTGGCGGATACGATTTCCGTGGTTGGAAACGCGCCCGACCCGAGCGGCGTGGAAAACGGCGATACGAGTGGTGATACCTCAACCCCGTTCGTGTCGCAGTTTCAGGCGCAAGTGATATCCGCGCTTCGTTCGGTGGAGGGAAAATCAGACGTACCCCCTCGGTGCTTCGCGGAAGGGTTTCGGTTGGCGGCGACTGCGGTAAAATGCGGGGTCGACTTTGGCGATCCGACGTCCACCAAGAAATTAGTATCATTCGTGTTTGGCCCGATTCGAGAATGGATGGATTCCGAAAATAACACGGACTCCTATTCCGCCTCCATCTTAACTGACACAATATCCGAGACGTGCGCGTTTGGCATTCTCGTCAGGCTGCGTTTAGCGGCGCTGGAGTCCGCGGCGGTTGTGTGGACGAACCAAAAGTTACTTGATGACGGCGACTCACAAATAAAGAAAATGGTGTCAGAAACTAATTTCAACACGGACCGCTTGGGCGAAAAATGGGCCACGGTGGTCACCGACTTTGCGGCTGGAATTGCCGGCGACGATCCTTTAATTACTACTGTTACAGATACTGTAAGTACTACGATCGTCCCCACGTCGCTTCGCGGCAAACCCTCGGTGCTCCAGGACCTCGGTGACGCGTGGCGGCCGTGCCTCGACGCGGCGAGCGAGGCGCTGTTTTCGGTGGAGTCCAAAGAAAGCCTTCAGAAGAAACACCGCTTCGCCGTCTCGTTCCTCGCGCTTTGCCGCGCCTCTGTCCGCGCGACTTTGGCGCTAACAAAAGATGACAATGGACCGAACGCACCGCTGGCAAAACCCATAAACCCCACGAATCGAGGGAGTAGCAATAGTTCGTATGAGCAAACAGTCAAGCGAGGTTTGCCTGGTGAAAAACAAGCCACTACAAGCGTCAAAGCCGTGACAAAAATTGCAAAGTGGTTGTTTGAACATCAAACGGCACACGCTTCGGATTTTAATTCGATGCTCTCCGAGACGTGCACCTCCGTAGTCGCCGCGCTTGACTCTGGAGTGGGCACACACGGTGACGAACATGGAGGTACGGACTCGTCAAGTTTCGTGGACGAGTGCGGAGGGTTAGCATACTCGCTCGCCAGTAATTCTGCCACCTCCGCGCACGCCGCAACGCTTGCACTCGCAGTCGCGTCTGGGTTGGCGCGGCGGGATGAGTTACACGCGGTGTCACTCGCGGCGAAAGCGGTTGATAATGTCGTGATCAATGCAGAGGCTTCAATCCTAAACGCTTTGAGGCCTTCAATGCTAATTACGTGCGTTCGAGTTTTGAGTTTTGATTCGGCAAACGACGACGAACGATTGACAAAATTGAAACCGTTTGTCAAGACGTTTGCGGATGTTTTGGATTTTGACGGTATGGGTAAACAGTCAGAGGGTGACGACACTTCACGTGCAGCGATGCGAATTTTGTTCAGCGACGTTGACCGGTTACGTGGTGCGCCGATTTTATCAGCTGCGTGCGCCTCGGTGGTTGCGAAACAGTGTTTGTATGGGCAAACAGACGGGTTCGCGGCGCGAGCGCTTGCGAGATTCTTTTCCGATAAACAAGCATCCGCGAGCGCGGAGCGCGCTGCGTTGTCCGAGCTCCGAATGAGCGTTACGGAAGGTAATAACGTCACGTCCAAAGGGTTACACGGGTTACTTCAAAAATTCGGTGCGCACATAGCCACCGCGGTACTTCGTCGTATGCGGTTGGTGTCATCGTGTGCCGATTCCTCTGATGACGTTTTAGCGGCGGCGGAGGGATTAAAATTCTGGGCCGCTTTGGTGAGCGCGTCGAGCGCGTCAGAGGACACGCAAACAGTGTGTGTATCTCTGTTTCTTTCCCTCGCGATCGAGGCGTGTGTGCCCGTAACTGGGACACCCGCACCAGCCCTAGCTTCCGCTGCGGTACGGTTGACAACGTCGCTAGCGGGGTCGGCCCCTAATGCATTTCGAACCTCAGTCGGGCGATTAAGCGAAACATCAACGGCGCGGTTGCGATCCGCGATGGCGTTCAACACCGCGCCTATGAGCATTAAGTCACGATCACCAAACCCGGAACCTGTCAAGCCTGTGGTCGTCACTGCACCGATCACCCCTCCGTCGTTCGCGTCGTTTGAGTAGTGTGAGTAGGGATTTAAATGATACTAGCAATTAGATTAAAATTATTAAAGCGTGACACTTACCGGCACTGCTTCCGCCTCCGCCCCTACACTAGCGACGGCTGCCGCCCCCGCAGCCACCCCTTGCGGTTCCACCGCCACCCCGGCAGCCTCTCTCACACGTGCCCTAGCCAAGCACTCCACGTACGGCCCCGGGTCCAGATCCTCACGCTCGAACCCTTTCGACTCCACCAATCCGTTTTGTGCAACAGCTTCATTCAGCTCCCGTTCCATCGCTTCTAAATTCTCCTCGAACCGCTTCTGCGCCGTCTTGACGAGTAGAGTGTCCATCGCGTTACAGTCGTACAGCTCCGCTTTCAGCTCAGGGGACATGTCCCCTTCATAGGAGTCTCCACTATGCGGGTGGTTGCCTTGAAAGGCAGGCCCTATCAAACTTCCTCGGTCATAATTCGTCAACTCAGTGTCAACCGGGTTCCGTCGCAACATGAAACTCAACGCGCACACGCTCTCTTCGTACCGATGGGTTAAGCCTACCCATTGCAGGTCTTCCACCCGGTCCAACGCGATATCCACCGACTCAGCGTGAATCGCATCAAGATCATCGCCCTTGTCCATGCGTTCTTGGAAACGCCACCACACGTCGTCGATTAGTTTTTTCGTCTGGTAGTTGTTATCCCGGTTGTTTTGGCAATGAACGTTGCGCATCGTTTCTGCAAATTTAGATGCGTCGCCAAAGTCGGATAAATCCTCTTGAGATATCAGCGTTCCAAACTTGTGGTCCATCAACGTGCCCCATTGCAAACTTTGCCGGTCGTTGTGATACATGAACAGCTCGGATCTCCATGCGGCTTGCTCGAACTGCACGGGGTCGCGGAACATGCCGAGCGGGATGAACGGTCTCTCCGCAGATCCTACTCGGGCCATGTCTGCTTTCACAATTGTTTGCAGCGCCTGGCCTTG
>MDSY01142237.1_pt1 | contig 15923 bp, 14 predicted proteins | sample 811131 | NCBI WGS metagenome assembly MDSY01 (sample SAMN05326643, study PRJNA326480) | marine metagenome | isolation source: seawater | place: Atlantic Ocean: South West | collected 2010
AAAGATACTACCCATCAGCCAAGAACTGTTCGACTTATTAGAAAAATGGAGGAGTATGATCAGCGATGAAGGCTATATTCTGCGGTCAATTAGCCGGCATGGGCATATTGGAGAAAACCTACACCCAGCAAGTATAAGCACCATCCTGAAGACAATGCAGGAAGGATTAAAATCTAGATCAAACGAACAACCACTGAGCGGTCATTCGTTTAGGGTGGGTGCGGCACTTGATCTGCTGGAACAAGGCGAGCCTTTAGAACAAATTATGCTTAAAGGCGGATGGCAAACAGACTCGACTGCGATGAAATACCTAAGAAACTGGGTCTTTTAATTCGATTATTCAAGTTAACTACCTGGTAATCTAGTGGTTCAGTCAAATATCCCAATCAAAACGCTGAATATTTTTGGCAACGCTATTGCTAACTGTTAGAATGTTCATTCAACTTGAGTCCATTGAGTTATTTAAATGGAATTATTTAGGGCCAAGCACAATCATCCCAAATTTTCTGTCTTTATTAACTTTTTAATCGGTTTTACTCATTGCTAAACCAATCATCTTGGGAGTGTTTAACTTGTCAACATCGTTACAACTGATAAATCATGCTAGCATTTTGGTAAATGATGGTGGAATTTCCTTACTTTCGGATCCTTGGTATCAGGGAGAAGCATTCCACAAAGGATGGAATTTAATTCATGAATTAACAGACGAAGAAATCATTAATCTTTTAGATCAAGTAACACATATCTGGATTTCTCATGAGCATCCCGATCATTTTTCAATCATGTTTTTTAAGAAGTTTGGGGATAAAATTAAAGATAGAAATATTCAAATAATTTTTCAAAAAACAAATGACAAAAGAGTCGAGACCTTTCTGTCAAAATCTGGCTATGATCTCGTAATCATAGATTTCAACTCTTGGATGAAACTGGGCGAAGATTTTGAAATTCTCTGTTTCAAGGACGGTTTCTATGATTCAGGGTTGGCCATAAAAACAAACGACAAGACTATTATCAACTTAAATGATTGCGAAGTTAAAGACCCTTCTCGATGCAATGAAGTACTCAAAATTACTGGTGAATGTGACATCCTAGTCTCTCAGTTCAGCTATGCTGCTTGGAAAGGCGGCAAAGACAATTTGGCGTGGAGGCAGCTTGCTGCTAAAGAAAAAATTAATACCTTAAAACTACAAACATCTTTCTTTAAGCCAAAAGTATTAGTTCCCTTTGCTAGTTATGTTTACTTCTCCAATGATCTAAATTTCTACCTGAATGATGCCGCCAACAAGCCTGAAGATGTAATTAAAGCCTTCGAAGGAAACGATACGAAAGTTGCTGTTTTATCCCCTTTTCAAGAACTCAGTAACCTAGAATTTGAGATCGATAACAGCGAGTCTACGAATTTTTGGAACGAAGCTTATAAGAAAGTAAATTCTAAAACTTTACAAAAATATAAGAGCATTGATTTAGGCAACCTTCAGGAGTGTTTTGAAAATTATAAATCTAGGATCTTCAAAAATAACTCTAAATGGTTTATGAAATTAGTACGCTATGCTTCCCCAATAGCCGCGTTTAGACCAGTAATTATTAACATTTCTGATCTAGGTATAAACATTAAGTTAGATCTTTTTGGTGATTCATTACAGCCATGCAATATCGTTGCAGATATATCCATGCATTCAGAATCACTAGAATTTTTATTAAAAAACACGTTTGGATTTGATACGCTAACCGTAAATGGCTGCTTTGAAGAAGTAAGTGACTCGGGGTTTTCAAGGGTAACTCGAACACTTGCAATTGAAAATTTGAACAATATGGGCATAGAATTTCGCCCCACAATTATACTGAACTACCAATTAATAATTATGTTTATTTCAAGGCTCTGGGCGGTCTCTAAAAAAATCAACCTATCAAAAAAATCTATATGATGAAAGAAACTTTTATCACAGGAATGAGGCGGATAGCCTATCCAGTTTGTATCGTATCAGCTTGTGCAAACGGAAAAAAACTTGCCATTACAGTGTCGTCTGTAACTTCAGTTTCCATTGAGCCTCCAACATTATTAGTTTGCATTAATAACTCATCATCAATGGCGAAAGCTGTGCGCAAGGGGTCTTTGCTCAACGTCAACTTTTTGAATTCTACACAAAGTACTTTGTCCGATATTTGTGCCAACAAAAATAAGGCGGATATGCGATTTTCTAGTAATGAATGGCTCTATGACCCGAGTGGCACTCCATACGTAGATCAATGCGAAATGGTGGCATTTTGTGAGGTAGATAATGTTGTGATTCAATCGACCCATTCAGTAGCTTTTTTAGCTGTGGCAAAGGTAAATGTGTCCCAGATCACACAATCAGACCCTCTCATTTATCACAACGGCTCTTATTTAAATATAAAACAAAACTATTAATGTAAGGTAAAACCGCAGTTCACTTGGTGTTATCTATTAATAAGGAAGCGGCTATTCTTTACTAATATATTTAGCTGTAACCAATTGTGTGAGTTATCTAGATAAATAATTTAGTGTTTCCTTTAGCTCATTTGGAGGTTCAGGCAATCCCTTAAAAACTCGCCAAACTGCGTCATTTTTAGGAGTTAAGATAATCCAAATTGTCATGAAAATACTCATAAAATAAATATACATATTACTATTCATCACAAACCACTTTTCTAACTTACCTTTGTAAGGAGCAAGAATAGTGGTATAAAAATTCTCAGGTAGCAAATCCATATCCACTAAATTCTCCTCATCACGAATTACTATCTGTTGGATGCCCGACAGTCCTGGCTTAACTTTCTTGATAATAAGTTGAGTTGAATGGTCATAGAAGTCAAAAGTTTGTCTAGTCAGAGGCCTAGGACCAATTATACTCATATGTCCGAAAAGTATGTTTAATAGCTGTGGTAACTCATTTATTTTAGACTTTCTCAGCAACCCTCCAAACGGCAATATCCTTGAGTCTCCTTTCACAGTAATAGTCCCCGTCCCTATGTTAGGACTATTCTTTAACATCGTCGCGAACTTGAACAAACCAAATAATTCACCCTCATAACCAATACGCTCCTGAACAAAAAAAACCTCTCCTTCTCCAGTCAAACGAAGTGTTAAAGCTGTCGGGATAAGTATTGGGGCAAGCAGCATTAGCCCTATACTAGAGAATATAATGTCAAAGAATCGCTGCATAATTACATCCTATCATCTAAGTATTTTCCTGTTTCTTTATGAGCAAACTGAGGTAAAATATTAAAAAACAACTCAACAATATCATCCTTAGTCCAGGTTCCTGCTGCCCTTAACGATTGTATCCCTTTATCGAAGTCATCAAGCTTAGCTTCATCAAAGTCAGCTCGGTTTTTTATTACTCCAATAGTTTCAAAAATATCCATATCTAAATCTTCATTATCGGTAAAAAACTCCTCAAAGTCCTTTTCACCCGTTGTATCACTCTTAAAGAAATAACATGGCCACTGTTTATTAGCTATAAGCTCTTCAGTTCTGTCGCGAGCCTCATCCTCAGATTCACATTCGTAAGGTTCATAGCCTCGCCCTCTTAAATAACGGACTGCAATCTCAGAAAATGTAATCAGATGTAATTTTTCACTTAATTTTGGAAAAAAAATATCTCTATTTTTACCAAGCAGGCCGGACAACAAGCATAGCTCACCCGACTCTTGAGGAGTTACGAAATATCGTCTTACATCATTCGGTGCTGAGAACGGTTGTTTTTTAGCAAACCTTTGATTAAAACCATGAAGCAGTGAGCCATCAGAAAAAGCTACATTGGCAAAGCGCGCCATTGAAATGTCTTGACTTAAACTTTCACGCATCAAGAACATTTCCATAATCCGCTTACTTGCACCCATCATATTGACCGGGTTTGCAGCCTTATCAGTGGAGACGCAAAAGTATTTCTTAGCTCCAGTTTCTCTTGCCATTTGCAACGTGTTAATCGTATTGAATACGTTGACCATCGTCATACGCATAAGCGTATAGGGATCTTTTTCACTTCTGACATGCTTCAACGCTGATAAATTAAATACATAATCATACGGGCCCTCAATTTTTAATAAAGCCTCAAACTCAACATGCCCACAATCAAGTGCAAAGGTCTTAAACTCTCCAGGCCCGTAACCTACCGTGCTACGTAGATCACGAACAAGTTCGACCATATTGTTTTCGGAAATATCTACTACGTGCAGCAATTTTGGATCGCGTTTAAAAATCTCTTTGGTTACTGCCTGACCTATAGTCCCCGCACCTCCAATTACTAAAAAGCTCGACGATGAAACCATACGTGAAAGTTGAATTTCCCGGGACGCTATATCAGATGAAAATAACTCCTTATCACGACCAATGATATCTAAATAATTCATAATAAAACCTATAAAAATAATCTCGACTAGCACTAGAGATAATACTGAAAATTAGTGATCTAATATTAGCCTTCAACGGGAGAGTAAATTCAGTCTGACTCAAAGAGCCGAATCCACCCCATATTCTGCAATTTCATTCTTAATAATTTTGCCAAGTTTATCTGCGCCCGACGAAGTAAGATGACTAGAATCCCACACCAATGGCTCAGGACCAAATTTTCCTTTAACTAATGCGAGACATCGGTCCTCTATACAAATTTTGTCGAGAATCGAAATGAAATTTACACTCGCTTGTAGCCCTATATCCTTGATGTTTTCATCGACAGTCAAAATTTCATTAGCATTAGATATTTTGAGCCATTGCTCAACGCTTGAAGTATCCATATTGCTTTTTAAAATTGACCGAGGCAAATCTGGCTTCCATTGCGGAGTTCCACCCAAAATAGTTATTTGACTAGCGGGCGAAAGTTTTTTTAGAGTTATAAGCGTGTCGAAGAGCTCTGCTTTAGTAAAGTCATAGGAAGACCAGTTTGCGTGAAGAATTAATATCGCCGGTTGCTGTTTTTCAATAACCGATAATATTTCATCATTAAATATTTTACAGTTAGGCCGCTTTACAAACAACTTATTTGCAATAGGAGGACAGCCACTGGAATTCATTTGTGATAGGTTAGGCCATTGTCGTCTCAAACCTGACGATAAAGCAGCTGCGTGGGAGTCGCCCCACAAAAAAACTTTTTCCCCGACAGTAAGGACACAAGATTCAGCCCATTCAGCTGGATCTTGGTCGGCTCTCATAAAACATTTCCCCTCGTTATAAGAGCTCGAGTATGAATACGATAAAAAGCTAATTATACGTTTCTCTTCAGAATTATATCTAAAATCAAAGCCATTACTCATATGACCCAATATGGCAAACAAAAATAAACCTGAACCAATTGGGAGTATTATTAGTAAAAGTAACCTATCTCCGATTCTTTGAGAGTCTCTGAACAAGTTCTCGATTAATAGCCAAGTCGGATAGGCTAAAGCAAAGGAAGATAATCCAATTAGAGATAAATATATGGGCTGTAAATCGTCGGTTAGTGAATATTTTGTAAAAGCTAAAATAGGGTAGTGCCACAAATAGGCGCTGTAACTAAGGATTCCCAAAGCAACCAAGATTTTTGAACCCAACAATTTTCCGATAATCATTTGTGATTTTGAAAAAATAATAATTAATGTGGCACCGACAACAGGGATTAACATAAGAGCCGGAGTATCCCATGAGTTTGCATCAAAAATAACTATTGAGACAATGACCATCATGAAACCAATAATACTCAGCACTTCACTAACTGGCCTAGAGATATTGCCGGTATAGTTAAGAACGAAGAGAGCGGAGGCTGCCCCAAGAATCAATTGCCATGCGCGCGAAACGATCAAATAGAATGCAGCACCGGGATCAGACTGACTGTAGGTCATAGAGAAATAAAAACTAACAAAGAATATACATGCCAAAATTACGAATTTGATTTTCAGCCGCAGGGCCGCTAAAGCCATTAGTACCAAAGGGAAAATAGCATAAAATTGTTCTTCTACAGCGAGACTCCAAGTATGCAACAGCGGTTTATATTCAACGCTCTGCTCAAAATATCCTGACTCCCGCCAAAATAATAAATTCGATGTAAAGGTCACTACACCACCAACGCTTTGTGCAAAATCTTTCATATCTCTTGGACCTAAAATAAACCAAGCAAGAGGGATACAAACAATCGTTACAGTAAAGATGGCAGGAAGAATTCTTCTAACTCGTCTCATATAGAAATTCACGAGTGTAAAGGTGCCCATCTTTTGCTCTCTCAGAATAATCGAAGTTATTAAAAACCCACTAATTACAAAAAAAATATCGACTCCAGCAAAACCACCACTAAAAAAAGAGACATTCGCATGATAAAAAATTACTGCAAGGACTGATACTGCTCTGAGTCCATCAATATCAGACCTATAGAATTTAGAGCTTGCAGCATGAGGCTTCTTGATAAATTTCAACATATTAAGTTCACATCTCGGCCTATTGTAGATAGTAATTTAACGGATCAACTTTGGTAGTTAATTTATAAATTTCTGGGATAAATTCGATCATTGCCACCATAGAAGACAACCGTTATTTTGGTTAAAAGATTATTTTATTTATCTGATTTGAAATATATACAATATCTTCTTCCTCCAAGTGGAGATGTAATGGCAAACTTAGCACTCTTAAATGCTGCTTTTCCGTAACAGGCAATGAACATTTTTCAAACATCGAATATTCTTGATTTGATTTGTAATGAACACCTGTATAAATATTTTTTTCAGCTAAAGCGTCAATAAGGGACTGTCTATCATCTATCAAAATTTGATATAAATGTCTGGACGAACCATTCATATGCTTTACCCTAACAATTGAATCATCTAGGTTTTTATCATACAGAGATGCAAGGGTATTTCTATATTGATTATCTGAATCTAAATATCTGAGCGCAACTATACCCATAGCGGCCATTATAGAATTTCCATGGATTTTCTCTCCAACCTGCACGACATCGTAGTCCCACTTGTAAGTTCCTTCTGTGCTTCGAGAAAAAGTATCTTTATCAATACCCAACCAAGCAAGTTTTCTCGCTTTTGAGTCCAAAGCCTTTTCTTTAAAGCAAATCATTCCACTATCAGCTGTTGGCATGTTTTTAACAGCCTGAAAAGAGAATACTGCAACATCTGATTCCACGCCTACGTGGCTACTTTGAATTTCTGCGCCAGCCATATGGGCAGCATCAAGAATTAGTTTAATATGATTTTCTCTGCATATTTGGGCAACCTCTAATAAATTCTGAGGGTTTCCACCTATTCCGACAAAAATTACACACTTAGTCTTTTCAGTTATTAAACTTTTGAGTAGTGATGGGTCAATATTTAAGGAATCATCAATATCGCAAAAAACAGGACTCAATGAGCTTTTTAGAATTGCATGATTTGTTGAAATAAATGTGAGAGCTGTGGTTATCACCTCTGATCCATCAGGCCAATCAAACTCTTCTTTAAATATTCTGACGGCCAAATCCAAACCGGCGGTGGCGGAATTTAAGAAATGTGCATTATTTAAATGCGTATAGTCTTTCCATAATTTTTCTAACTCAATAGTTTTGTAGCCCATTCCTGACCAAGATTTCTCCAAGCACTGAGATATTTCTGTTAAACATTCCTGTGTTCTAAAAAAAGGTTGTAACACCTGAATTGACTTTTTCACAAATTTTACCTTTTATGATTAAATGACTCGAAACAAAGCGCTAAATGTTGAAATTAGTTTTGGCACAGATAAAGCTACTATTAAATTAAACCGACAAAAATTACCATATTTTCGAAGGAAAAAAAGCTTGTATTCTTCTTTAAAAACGTGGTCATAATAACAATTCACAATGCGGCGATTATTAACTGAGTGTTTAGTTTAAAACTCTAAATTGTTAAATAAAGGAGCAGTTGCATCCTTCTCAGAAAGGATTGGATTGATAATTGGCCATACAATTCCTAAACTTGGATCATTCCAAAGGATACTGCCCTCATCCTCTGGGTCATAGTAATCTGTACATTTATACTCAAAATCTGCTATTTCTGAGAGAACTACGAAACCATGCGCAAATCCAGGTGGAACCCAAAGCTGTTTTTTATTTTCCTCAGAAAGGATAACGCCCTCCCAACAACCAAACGTGCTAGAGTCTTGTCGCATATCTACAGCGACATCATAAACGCTACCTCTACTTGCTCTAACTAACTTTCCTTGTCGTTTTTTCCTCTGGAAATGTAGCCCTCGTAATACACCTTTGGAAGAACGTGAATGATTATCTTGGACAAAGGGCAATGTGATTTTTGCTAAATCTTGATATCTTAAAGATTGGTATGTCTCTAAGAAAAATCCTCGCTCATCCCCGAATACCTTAGGCTCTATAACCACACAGTCCTGTAATTTTGTCTGTAAAACTATCATTTATAACCACTCGCCACTTCACTAAGGTAATCACCGTAACTAGTCTTTTTTAATTTACTAGCTTGGGTCAACAATAGTGCTTGTGAAATCCACCCCCGATGAAAACCAATCTCTTCCAGACAAGCCACTTTCAAACCCTGCCTGTGCTCAATAGTTTGTACGAACTGCCCAGCTTCCAATAATGAATCATGGGTGCCCGTATCAAGCCAAGCAAAACCACGCCCCAGAACTTCTACTTTCAATTCACCTCGAGCTAAATATACATTATTAACATCAGTAATTTCTCGTTCGCCACGCATTGAAGGCTTTATATGCTTAGCAATGTCCACCACGTCGTTGTCATAGAAATAAAGACCTGTGACCGCGTAATTAGACTTAGCTGACGCAGGCTTCTCTTCAAGACTAAGCACATTACCTTCTAGATCAAATTCAACCACCCCAAAACGCTCAGGATCTTTAACGTGATAACCAAAAACAGTAGCACCCTTCTCCCTAGATACAGCAAGACTCAATTTATCAGTAAAATGCTGGCCATAAAATATGTTATCCCCAAGGATGAGGGCTACGCTGCTATTGCCGATAAATTTTTCACCAATTCTAAACGCATCTGCAAGACCATCAGGATTTTCTTGGACTGCGTACTCAATACTAATACCAAAGTTTGAGCCGTCTCCCAAAACTTTTTCATATGCAGCAATATCATCGGGAGTAGATATTACAAGGATTTCTTGAATGCCGGCCAACATCAATACTGAAATTGGATAATAAATCATAGGTTTATCATAGATTGGTAACAACTGCTTAGATACGCCCAAAGTGATTGGATGCAACCTCGTGCCAGCCCCGCCAGCTAGCACTATGCCTTTATAATGCGTAATCATACTTAATTAGTCCTCTCCATTATTATCAACTGTTCCCGGGCCGCAGAAACCGCGATTGATTTCATTTTCCGAAAAAAGATACTTTCTAAGACACTCAAAATTAAGGTATTTAAAGTGATATGGTTAGTTGTGTAAGTACTCAATGATCGAATTAACTCTATTAGAGAATTCATGCTTTGATCCCACAATTTTTTGATATCCTCTGGAAGTCAATAAAGCACTATTAGCTTGAGTGTTTAGTCGATGTACTAATTCCTCGGGACTCGAGAACATAATACAATCTAGCCCATCAGTAAGTATCGCCTCAGCATGATCATTCCTTTCGGTAACGAGGAGTCCATTGGAAGCAGGAACTTCAAAAAATCTCAAATTTGTGAAATCCCTATTTTCCGACGTTAAAAAATTTAAATTGAACTTTGACTGTTCGAAAACTTTTGACATTTCTTCCTGGGTTAGTACTTTAAAATGGACGTTATTCTCTAAATGGAATGCCTTTTTCGCCTTATGCCAACCGCCTCCCCAAACATTAACTTTATGAGGCAAACACTGAATTAACTCTTCTCTTTTTCTACTCCAACTACCGACGAAGCTAACATCATACTCAACTTTTAAATCTCTCTTCTTGTGAAGCTTCTCCACAAAATACCAGTCCAAATACAGTAAATCTTTTGCCCCATATTTACTATACTCAGGAAATAAATGAGGCCTGCTAGATATTATTAGATCATAGAAAGGAATAGACTTAATGAGTTCTTTATTTGAATTAAGCGGATTTAAAAAGTCATCCGGATTCCAATTTATGATGAAATAGCCACTATTCCTAATTTTCCTAAGTAATTTCCGATCAAGATTAAGACCTTTACAGATTAAAATACAGGACGGCTCAAATTCTTCTATTTTTTCCCAAAATATTTTTCTTATTTTGTATTCATAATAGCGAATAAATATTCTTCGCTGAAGACGTTGCAATAAGCTCCTGTTAAGAATACCAGGTAGCAGTTTAGTATGATCAAATATTGCTACGTTATTACCTTTAGCAAGTAAATCGTCACGAAGAAGCTGGCCATGACACCCTACCCAGCTTTCACCATAAATTAAGAGTTTTCTAAACATGATTCGAGATAAAAGTGACTTGTTAGATGATTTTTAAGAAGCCCGAAGGTTACCAAATTTAGCTTCCCTGAAACTGAATTCAGAGGAAGCTCACGTGCGATTTTTTTCACCCGGTAGCCATTGCTCCCGACAAGAGATGTTATTGAACTTTCTGTAAACCATCTTAAGTGGGTTTTATCCATTAGGCCTTCTTCAGTGTACTCCCAAGAGCCATTGAATACCAAAGGGACCGTAATCCTAAAATTTTGGACATTGGGAATAGAGATTAATAAACGCCCGTCAGCCTTAAGTAAACTTACCACCCTGCGAAGTACCACATCTGGATTAACCAAGTGCTCTAAGCAGTCAGAAAAAATAATGTAGTCGTAATCGCCCCCTAGCTCAGCCAAGTCCATGGTTTCAATATCACCCAAAACCGCGTTCTGCAAAAGCTCTTTTGCTATATGATAGCAACTCTCTACAATTTCGACACCAGTGACATCAGCACCAAGAGTACTATGCAGATACTTGCCCAACACCCCATGACCACAGCCTATATCTAGTACTTTTGCATCCTTCGCAATATTAAAATTTTGAGTCCAACTTCTATCTCTTTTGTAATAGCCTTCATTTTTTAAATTAATTGTTTGATCTTTAGACATTGTTTTTCCCAAGTATAAAATTCCATAAATTCCATAAAATAGACCCAACTAGTAAGATATTCCCAACTAAGAAACCTGGCCGAGTAACTCTGATGTAAGACGGATCACTAGTATTTTTGGGTTTGTATAACCTATTTACTAGCGCAAATAATGCTGCTATTTTTCGGATAATGTTTTTTATCTTTTTAGATTTAAATTCTAATAAAAGAGAATTTCTTATTGCAAACCACGAATTCTTTAAGCTCGACGTACCAGAACCTTCTGCCTCATGCTCGACAACAACTCTTGATTGAACTAATTTGTAATTTGCATCTCGCACTCTAGAAAAATAGTCTTGCTCCTCACCGTACATGTAAAAACCTTCATCAAGTAAACCGACTTTCTCAACAACTGCCCTTGTTAATATAAATAGAAACCCTGATATATTTATGGATTCATAAAATTCAGCATTACTATCTGAACCTTCTAAAAAACCTAACACTCCTACTTCTCTATCTTCCATATACTTTAAAATTGCAGCTGAAATAGATTGGGCCTTGGCAACATCAACCTTAATATCACTATTAGTGATCATGACTAAATCAAATTCCTCATTATCCAAGAAATACCTTAGTCCAACATTAACTGTAGGTGCATATCCGCCATTTGAACTTTTGTATATGCAGTGATCCGCTACACCATTCAAATATGACTTTGGATCATCGGGCGAAGCATCGTCAACGACTAAAACTGTTGAATTTGCTATACCCTGCTTTAAAGGAGTAATGGTTTCGCGTATAAAGCCTCCTCCTTTATAGTTAGGTATTAAAATTAGCAATTTATTCATTACACTATATCTCTTTTTTTGAAGTCAATTCACCTGATACTAAAAATAGAACCACTAGTTAATTTTTTATACCTTAATAAGTAGCTCTAAGGCATCCATTAATTTGTCTTTGCTATAATTCTCTGCTCCAAAACGCTTCGAGTTTCTCCCCATTTCAAGCAAAGCAGCTTGGTTCAAACTAGACAACTCTAAGACAGCATTTGCAAGCCCTTGATAATCACCCGCATCAGCCGTCATTCCAGAGTCTGACATTTTTAAAGTTCTAGCGCCTTCGCCCGAAAGCATTCCAAGAATAGGTTTCCCTGCCATAAAATATGACTGTAATTTACTAGGTATTGTCATGCCATAAACTGGTTTATCTAATAATGAAATAAGCATTGCATCCGCGTGAGAAAAAAAACTGGGCATTCTTTCAACCGAAAATCGCCCCAAAAATTGCACCTTGTCAGTCAAATCAAGTCGGTTTACCTCATCTTTCATCCAAGATAACAGCCGTCCGTCACCCACAAATAACCACCTGACCTTTTTGTTTTTCTTGGAGACCAATTCAACAGCCTTTAGAATATTGGGTAAGTCTTGTGCGACGCCTAAATTTCCAGCAAACATTATAGTAAAATAGGAGTCGTCTCTTTGTATCTCTGGAGCGAAATTTATCCCTGTCTCGGAATAAGAATCCTCTGCCCAATTAGGAATAAACTTTAACGTATTTTGATCCACTCCCCTATTACCAAGGGCACTTATAAATGATCTTGATTGACAGATCACGTACTCAGATCGTTTAAGGAAAAAATTAACAGTTTTTTCGATTAAAAAAAGTAACGGCCCCCAAAGCCTTACGCCAGTCGCTGTAACAGATTCCGGCCATAGGTCTTGAATCCAAGGTATATATTTACTTTTTTTAATACGAGCGATAATGTAACCAGGAATCAATACGGTCATTGGGGACAGCTGATAGACCATAACTGCGTCTACTTTTAATCCCCTTAGTAAAAATGGTCCCAGAAACGAGGCTGAGAGAAGGAACGATAGGTAATTAAGTGCCAAAGTAATATATCCCGTCCCTTTAGGTATCATAGGAACCCTGTAAACCTTACTCTGATTATAAAGGGCATACTTACTTTTATCCCTAAGATAATTCACGTCAATTTTCCCGGAAGGATAATTAGGGACGCCGGTCAGTACCGACACTACATGACCTTTGTCCTCAAGCTCATTTACAACCGAATTTATTCTAAATTCTTCTGGCCAAAAGTATTGAGTAACAATTAGAATATTTGACATTTAGTTAGAATCAACTTTCCAAGTCTTTCTTTTAATAAAATCGGTATAACTCAAAATTATTCTGACTATTTTTTCGGAAACGTTGTCTCCCCGATAATCAGCCACCATTTGCAGAGTGCGCTCATCTCCACGTAACTGCTCTTCAATGATTTGTAGCGCCTGAGTAACTCTTTCTAGTTCAAGCCCAACCATCATTACCGCGGATTCCTCAAAGCCCTCCGGTCTTTCATGGACTTCTCTCATGTTAAGCGCAGGAAAATTGAGAATAGAAGACTCCTCCGTAATAGTGCCGCTATCTGATAGCACGCAATAAGCGGACATCTGTAGCTTCACATAATCAAAAAAGCCAAAAGGCTTCACAAAACTAATTAAGTGGTGCGCTTTGAAATCCATTGATTTGAGCCGATTTCTAGTCCTGGGATGGGTTGAAACTATAATTTTTTTATCATAACGCTCAGCTAGAGCATTTAACATGTTAAGAATTTTAGATAGATTCTTAGGCGAATCGACATTTTCTTCACGATGCGTACTAACCAAAAAATAATCATTAAAAAGCAGCCCTAAATCCTCAAGAATCGCAGACTCACCTATCCCCTTTGAATAGTGCTGTAATACCTCCCTCATAGGACTACCCGTCTTGATTATTTGATCAGCAGGAAACCCCTCTCTTAAAAGGTACTCACGCGCAATTTGGCTATAAGTAAGATTAATATCAGAAACGTGATCTACGATTCTTCGATTTAATTCCTCAGGTACACGAAAATCAAAACAGCGGTTACCTGCCTCCATATGAAAGATTACTATCTTTCTTCGCTTGGCTGGAATTGCAACTAAGCTGCTATTAGTGTCACCTAAGATTAATATAGCCTCAGGTTGAAACTTATCTAAAGCCTTATCTGCCTCAATAATAATATTTCCAATAGTTTCGGCTGCTGTAGTTCCCGCAGCTTGTAGAAATACATCTGGTTTACGAATCCCTAAATCACTAAAAAACACTTCATTCAGTTCATAATCATAATTTTGGCCGGTGTGCACAAAAGTATGGTCAAAAATAGAATCCATTTTTTCGATTACTCTAGATAATCGAATAATCTCAGGCCTAGTCCCCACTATTGTCATTACTTTAAGCATTTAGGGCACCCCTAATAAAATCAAGCTTGAGGAGCAACGTCTTAACCTGCTCAACATTAAAGCGCTCAGTGTTATGTGAAGTATAATCTTCGACAGCTGAAGTCAAAGGCTCTCCTTCAACAAAATATTTACCATAATTCAGGTCTCTAGCATCCATTGGCACACGATAGTAGCCCTCCATATCTTCGGCTTTAGCCATTTCTTCTCTCGAAAGTAAAGATTCATATAGCTTTTCGCCATGCCTAGTTCCAATAGTTTTGATTGTCACTTCAGACTCAAACAACTCTTTTAGCGCCTGCGCCAAATGTTCAACAGTTGATGCGGGAGCTTTTTGTACAAAAATATCACCTTGATCAGCATACTTAAATGCATGAAGAACCAAATCTACAGAGTCATCTAGCGACATTAGGAATCTTGTCATCGTAGGATCAGTAACGGTTAGATCTTTTCCTTTTTCCATTTGCTCCACAAACAGAGGAATAACGGAGCCTCTGGATGCCATCACATTGCCATACCTAGTGGCGCAAAATATTGTCTCACCAGACCGCTGCATTCGAGCTTTTGCAACCATCAAACGTTCCATCATAGCCTTTGACATACCCATAGCATTGATTGGATAGACAGCTTTATCAGTGCTTAGAACAATGACTCTTGACACTCCGCGTGCTACCGCAGCAGACATAACATTATCGGCTCCCAAAATATTAGTACGGACTGCTTCCATCGGATAAAATTCACAGGAGGGAACTTGCTTTAAAGCGGCGGCATGAAAAACGTAGTCAACACCATTCATTGCCTCAAAGACAGAATCATAATTGCGTACGTCGCCAATATAAAACTTCACTTTCTCATTGTTAAGAGAAATTCGCATCTCTTCTTGTTTTAATTCATCTCGGCTAAATATTCTAATTTCAGAAAAATCGGACTTAAGAAACCTTCTCAGTACTGCATTGCCAAAAGATCCTGTCCCGCCAGTGATGAGTAAAATCTTATCTTTAAACATTTTGTAAACCCTTTGTGTCAACTTTATTAAACTCACGCATCGAAGCGATCAATTCAGGCCATGTAGACGGATTAAATCCTGTAGCATTACGAAATCTAGAAGAATCAAGCGATCTATCGATTTCGAATTCATTATCTTCTGTTATTCGAATATCTTTTTCATAAATAGCAGCCACCAAACAAAGTAAGTCATACTTATTAATTGGCGCTGCTGAAACATGAAAAACTCCAGTCAAGTGAGGGTTAGGTATTACATAATCCCTAATGATTCTTGCAAGCTCAATCGTTGGCAATCCAGAAAATATTGCTTTTTTGAAACCCTTAACTGGTCCTGCTTGAGCAAGAAACCAATTAATCAGACTTCGATTTCCTTTTAGTTCGTGTCCAATAATCGAAGTCCTCAATGTGATAGCATTAGGGTAATCAACCTCCCCCAAACGCTTACTAATGCCATATAAATCCTGCGCATCAGTTATATCATCTTCAGTGTACATCCCCTTAGTCCCCGCAAACACACAATCAGTACTAATGTGTATCAAACGAGCACTTGACTCTACGCATAACATGGCCAGCTTATGTGGATAAAGTGAATTAATTGGCAGTGCCGCAAGCGGATTATTAGCGTCTGACAGTTGTTTTACTAAGCCAATGCAATTAATAACAATTTCTGG
>MDSY01144578.1_pt1 | contig 15920 bp, 8 predicted proteins | sample 811131 | NCBI WGS metagenome assembly MDSY01 (sample SAMN05326643, study PRJNA326480) | marine metagenome | isolation source: seawater | place: Atlantic Ocean: South West | collected 2010
CGCTGCAGCCTCCCGTGCAGCTGATGCCTCAGCAATCGATTGGTCGGCCCGCGCCTCCGCCGCAGCGAGCTGCTCCCGCAACTCTGACGCCTCAGCGCATGACTTTGCCCGAAGCTCGGCCAGCTGCTGAGTACTCTCACCTGCGTTGGCAAGCTGCACCGCTGCAGCCTCTCTTTCGTTTGCGGCCCTCGCCTCCGCAGCGGCAAGTTCTCTCTGCAACTCCGCCACCTCGTCGGATGACGTTGCGTACATCTCAGCTAGCTGACAGGCGCTCTCCTCGGCCTCATGCGCATGTCGCGCAGCCAGAGCCTCTCGCTCCATTGCAGCCTCGGCAATGCGCTGCTCTGCCAGCGCCTCCACCGCCGCCACTTGTTCGCGCAGCTCGTCCGCTTCAGTCCTGCGCTGCTCTGCCTCCGCCTCCGCCTCAGCAACTTGCTTGCGCAGCTCGTCTGCCTCGGCAATGCGCTGCTCTGCCGACGCCTCCGCCACCGCCACTCGTTCGCGCAGCTCGTCCATCTCAGCGCCTTGCTGCTCTGCCCTCAGACGCGCCTCCTCCAAGAGCTGCATCGTGTGCGCCTTGCCCTCCTCCGCTTGCTGGGCGGCCTCCTCTGCTCTCGTCGCAGCCTCAGCCGTCTGCTCTGCCGACGCCTCCGCCACCGCCACTCGTTCGCGCAGCTCGGCCACTTGCTCGCGCAGCTCGTCTGCCCTCAGGCGCGCCTCCTCCAAGAGCTGCATCGCGTACGCCTTGTCCTCCTCCGCTTGCTCGGCCTCCTCCTCCGCTCTCGTCCCAGCCTCAGCCAGGAGCCTCGCCGCCTCCTTCTCCTTCTCGAGCTGCTGGCTCAGCTCATCTAACCTCGCGTGCATCTCGGTGAGCTGCTTTGTGTTCTCCTCGGCCTCCTTTGCGAGTTGGGTCGCCGCCGTGTCACGCTCCCTCGCCGCCTCAGCAATGCACTGCTCGGCCCGCGCCTCTGCCGCCGCGAGCTGGCTCCGCAGCTCTGCCGCCTCAGCGCCCTGCGCTTCCGCCCCGAGGCGAGCTTCCTCCAAGAGCTTCTGCGCGCACGCCTTGTCCTCCTCAAACTGCCGGGCGGTCTCTTGCGCGCTCGTTCGCTCCTCAGCTAGAAGCATCGCCGCCGCCTCGGCCGCCGCCTCAGCCGCCGCCTCGGCCGCCTCTCTCTGCTGATCCATCTGCTCGTTGAGCTCCGCCACGCTCGCCTGCATCCGGGCCAGCTGCTGCGCGCTCTCCTCAGCAGCCTTGGCGAGCTGTGACGCCGCAGCCTCATTCGCCGCCGCCGCCGCCTCTCGCACTGCCACCGCCTCGGCAGTGCGCTCCTCCGCTCGCGCCTCCGCCTCGGCGATTCGCTCGAGGGCCTCCGACAGACTCGCCTCTGCCATGGCGCTGCTCACCTTGGCCTGCTCCTCAACCTCTGAAAGCAGGAGCTCCGCCTGCTCACGCGCCGCGTCTGCGCGACTCATCCTCTCCTCCGCCACCGCAAGCTCCCTCGTCAGCTCGGCGCTGCACTCCTCGGCGCGGGCCTCGGCCTCAGCGAGCAGTCTCGTGGCCTCCTGACGGTCCGCCGCCATGTGCGCATCGATCTGCTGGAGCGTCGCCTCCGCAGCCTCCATCTCGGCCTGGAGCGCCTGCACGGTGTCGAGGGCCTCCTTGGCGCGCCGGGTCTCCTTCTCCGCCTCGGAAGAGACCTCGGCGACCTGGGCCTGGAGCGCCTCGTTCTCCGACTTGAGCGTCGCATCGAGAGCCAGAGCCTCCGCCGAAGCAGCGCTCGCGAGCGCTTCCTGCCTCGCCGCCGCTGTGGCGGCTTCGGCCGCCTCATGCACGGCCGCCTCCATCTGCGCACGCATCGCCGCGAGCTCTTGCTCGTGCTCGTGCTCTTGCGTGCGTAGCAGATCGGCGCGGGCCCTCGCCGCGGCACCCTCCGCCGCCGTCTCCCAGCGCACCGCCTCCCGCTTGGCTCCCTCGACCACCTCGGCCATTGCGGCGCGCTCGCGCTCGTGCGCCGCCACCGCCGCCGCCAGCGCGCGCTCGACCTCGTGCCTCTCGCTCTCCACGCTGGCGAGCTCGGACGCGGCGGCCGCGTGCTCGGCGGCTTGGCGCCGGGCAGACACCAGCCGCTCCTCGAAGGCGGCTCTCTCCGCCTCGAGCGCCTCGTCGACGGCGGCCTTCTCGGCAAGCACCTTGGCCACCTTCTCGGCCGCCACGGTGAGCTCGAGCTCGTAGTCCTCGGTCACCTGCGCAAGATCGCGCTCCAAGTCGTGCTTCTGCTGCTCGGCCTCTGCGAGCGTCGCGTCCGTCGTCGCCGCCGCCGCGCGCTGCGCGCTCTCGGAGGAGAGCGCCGCCTCGGCGGCCGCCGTCGCCTCTCGCACCTTCTTCTCCACCTGCTGCGCCGCCTCCGCCAACCCCGCCGCCAAGGCAGCGTCCGCAGACGCCTTGGCTTCGGCAAGCTGCTCGCGCGCCGTGTGGGTGGCGAGCTCCTCGCGCGAGACCGCCTCGGCGAGCTGCGCCCGAAGCTGCATCTCGCCGTGCTCCGCGACCGTCACCTCAGATCTGAGCGAGCCGAGCTCGGTGCAGAGGGCGGCGTATGTGGCCTCGGCAGCGGCCCTCGGCTGCGAGAGCAGCTCCGATAAGGGAGGCGCCGCAACCTGGCCCTCCTTGCCTCGACTCCTCCTCGATGGCTTCAGCACGGGCAATCGTGATCCCACGGGCGGCGACAGCGGCGACACGTGCTCCGTCGGTGCGCATAGCGTCGCGGCTTGCGCGCGACCACCCTTGTCCGGCTCCGGCGTGGCCGTCTGCAAGTGCCGCGGCGCTTGCAATGGAGCAGGCTCCATCGGAGCGGGCTTCGGTGGAGATGGTGCCAGAGGCGAGCCTGGGCTTCCAGCGTACGTGCCCTCCGGCTCCACCTTGATGGTCACAGCGTCGCCTTGCGCTTCCATATTCGCCTTTTCTCTCGCCTCGAGGAAGACGTAGTTGTGACGTACTCGCCTCGTGTTGAAAGAAATAGACCTCCTCTGGCGCTCGACGCTCGAGCGTGAGGTCGCTGTGGACGAAGACGCCACGGAGCGCGAGCCTGGGAGCGAGCCTGGGAGCGAGCGGACCTCTTGGCAACCCGCTGCTCCATGTGCCGCGACACTTTCTGCCGCACCCTCGAGAGCTCCGCTCTCTCTCTGTGGAGTCGCCTTCAAGAGCGCCCGCGCCCTGACCCGCGCCTGCGGCTCGATCTCCGCCGCGCTGCCTCGGCAGCGCGGCGCGGGACTCCTCGCCGCCGCCGCATCCGTCGCTGTAGCCACCTGAGACGCTGTCGACATTGACTCCTCCGCACACGGGCGTGGCTCCTTTTGCAACGGAAGCATCTTGGAGTCGCAGCGCAAGGCGGAGGAGGTGGCCGCACGCTCCACCTCAGCGCGAGGTAGCGTCACTTCACTCGACCACTCCCGCGCAGCAAGCCGCGACGGGCGCCCGCCAGGGCTACGACGCGCACACAGCGGGAGCGCTCGCGCCCGAATGATGTCAGGCTCGTCGATTTCGTCAGCTTGTCCGGTCGCGTCAAGGGAGCGCTCGCGGCTCTTGGTGGGCTTCTGGTCGCGGATCATCGTGCGATCGAAGAAGATCCCATTCGGCGTCTTGGTGATCCCAATCCTCGGCTGCAGCGCGCGCTCGCGCAGTGGCCCGGGCTCGGCGCTCGGCTCGCGTGACTGCTTCGGGAACTGCATCGTGTGTCTTGCGAGCGACTCGCCCTCCTTTGGCGAGAGGAGATCCCAGAGGTAGACTGGGTGGAGCACCGTGGCCGAGCGTGCCTGCGCCTGCTGCCGCTGGCAGAGCGTCTCTGCGAGCTGCTGCGAACCGGAGCAAGCGATCTGGTGCAAGAGCAGGCTCAATATATTCTCCTTGCACGCGAGTGGTTTCCATAGCTGTGCGACGCGTGCGAGCAGGGTGATGAAACGGCCAAAATCGGCCTCTCCGGTGGGAACGATCTCCTCGAACTGAGCGTACAGCCTCCCCAGCGGCAACGGCGGCGCGCACCGCGTCCCATTGTTCACCTGCGGCATTTGCGGTCGGGAGACGACAGCGCGTCGGCCAAGCGGACGCAATTGGGCACAAACGCGGGGACGATTGGGCGGGCGTCGCAGAGAAGGGAAATGTCGAAGGCGTAGCCAACACACAACAACGCCGTCGGGCAGCCGCAAGGGCGGTGGCACAAGGGCTTTCGCCAGCAGCTGGAGAGACGAAAGCGGCGCGCGGTCCAGATTGCCGCGCGGCTCTCGAATCGGCAGTTCGAGTGTGGGCGGCGCACATGGAGGACATCCTTGCAGAAATGGACCCAGTCGATGCGCATCATGCAGCGCGTCGAGTGGTTGCTCACCCACTGCCCCGCGTAGATCTCATAGATTGCCTCGAGACAGCGCTTCTGCTTGCTGCCGAGCTCTACCCATTCAGGGGGAGCCGGCGGGCCGCTTCTGCGGCGCGCGCGCGTGGCGCTCTGAGAGCGCTGCAGGAGCGAACCACCCTCGCGCGACGCCACCGCCAAAGCTCCTTCCGACTCGATCGCCGCACCGCGAGCGGGGCCATCACGGCCAGGCATTTCGGCCGCCACTTGAATCGCGTAAAATTTTCACCGGGCGCCAAATCCCACTTGAAAAAAGACCTTGGTTTCAACTGGGTATGTACTGTAGGTCTAGGTAGACTAAGACTGAGGACTGAGGAGGAGGACTCACCAGTCACCACCCGCCTAGAGATAGAGAATCATGCCATATTGTCTGTGCAAATTCAAGTATCAGCAAACCCAAACGTCACCCTCATGCGCTTCACGATGCGCAGTGAGGTCGCCAGAAAAACTGAACTCGGACAACGAGATTGAATCAATAAAGAAACCACTGGCACTGCTCCAGACCCCTAGCCCTACTCCTCTCTTTGTTACGTAGCGTGTTCTAACGTATGTCGTCACTCGTCAGAGTAGCAGTATCGAATAGCAGTATGAAAGGTTAACCGTCACGACTACATAAACATGTGTCACATCGTAAATACTTTCTGTGAACCAAGCCCGCGAGGAATAAGGGGATGATGCTCACATATACGGATTCTTTCAACGCACCTCGATCGAGAATACTTGAACTTTTGTAACGGGTGTCCTGCGACAGCTCTTCCATGTGTGTGTAGCGTGGAGTCACTGTACTTGTAGTCGCATTAACCACCCCCCAAGACCATGGCCACTGATGGGCTGCAAGCAGGGAAAAATGGAGAGTGTGCACTACACTCACCCGGGTAGAGGCCGATATCACTAGCTTGCTGGGGATAAAAGCACCTACCGAGCTCTGCTGTAAAAAGTGCCGACGTATGCAGGCAAGTAGTCACAATCAGGCAGGGGGGGGGGTCAGGGGAATGGGGGGGGGCGACGACAGTGATGGGGCGGTAATACTGTGCAGCGCCAGTGCGGTCAGGTACAGAGTAGCCGCCATAAGATCGACCATCTAGTCCCAGAACTTTTGGTAGTCGTTGCACCCCTGCAAGTCGTCGAAGTGTCCAGTCATGCGCACGTGACCTCCACGCGTCGTCTGGAGCTTCGCGCCAGCCTTCTTGGCCCTTGTTGCGCTGTCGGCATCAACCGAGGGAAGGCCGACGCAGCAGCTGCATTCGGGCGTGCTCACATCCTTCGGCATGGCGCACAAGATGGATGCGCTCTCCGGCGTATCGGTGAAGAATGTGTGCCCAAATAGCATCCCCGTGTTCGAGCGCTCCCAGCAGCTCCCACCATCGGCGCCCACAGTGCGGTTCCGCTGCGCCCCCATGTCCCACCCAAACGCGCGGAATGCGCGCTTCCGCTTGAGTGCCATCGAGTAGACAAAGTGCGTGGCGACGAGCACCCCGGCGGCGGGCCCTGGGGAGGGCGACACCGGCAGTCCACTCGTGCAGCTCGCGCTCTTGGGCGCTTGCGGCTGCCACGGCTGCCAGCCGGGCTTGGTCGCACGCACCAACGCGAGCGGGTTCTCGACTTGCGTGAGGCAGCCACGGCCGAAGAGCCAATCGGGGGCTAGCGCGATGCGCTCGTCTCGGAGGGCGCCGCTCTCTCCGTGCACGTGCCGTGGGCGCACCAGCTGCACGAGGAAGGCCGAGCGAGCGCGCTGCGCGGCCACCCGATCGCAGCCGCTCTCGCGCTCGGCGTGCGAGAGCGCTGCGCCTCCTGGGAGCGCACAGCGAGCGCGACCAGCAGGGTAGGCACTGGCCGCATCGCCAGGGACGACCGACCACTGGCCCCGCCCTTTGCGCGGATGCGCCCTCTCATCCTTGACTGCAAGGCTGTTGGCCTCTTCGCGCATGAACGGCTGGTCGATGAGTGCCTGCGATTCCACCTTGCCGTGGAGATGGGCGGGCTTGTACGGCGGCCCCGCGAGCTTGTCGAGGAACCTGGCCCACGTGCCGTTGATCACCGAAAAGACCCCCCCCCGCGGCCTTGAGCGCAGATAGACCAGGCCAATGTTGAGCAGCGCCGACGAGGAGTGCCGGACGCCGCAGCTGCTCAGGCCCCACGCGACGGAGCTGCTGCTGTTGGGCGCGCGCTGGGCGGAGACGTCGCAGCGCGGCTTCGCGCGCCCCGCGGTGTCGTGCTGCACCAGCATCTCGAAGCGTGAGAAGAGCGGCGAGTTGAAGATCGGCCATGGGTCCTCTGCAAAGTACACATCCGTGTCTGCTCGGAGGACGCGGTAGCCGAGAGCCATGGCCTTGGCAATGTACCGCCACTGCTGAGCCCACATGAGGAACATGTCACCCTTTCGGAGATTCCACGGGGCGAGCCCAGGGTGCGCGTCCCACAACGAAGACCACGCGCAAGAGTATACGCAGTGCTCTCGCTGGAGCTTTCTGCAGAGCGGCTCGGTCGACAGGATCACGTAATGGTCGCGACGCAACGCGTGGAGATTGGCAAGGAGGTTGAGGAGGAAGTCGGTGGAGATGGTACGCAGCTCGGGGTCCTTGTGCTCACGCCGGTGGTCTCGCGTGTCGCCCACCGAGAGGAAGACCAGCTCTTGGTCGGGTGCCCTCGACTCGAAGAAGGACTCGAAGACGCCGGGAGACTCGAGGTCGCCGCCTAGATGCCAGCGTGGGGATTGGCCGCCTGGGGGTGCCCTCCGGCCCCACTCCGAGCGCCACTCGGACGCGCAGTGCGCCGAGAGAGAGAGCGACGGAGGAGGCTCAGACGTGGACGCTGCAGTAGGGGCCGTTGCGGTACGAGACGTTGCGGTAGGAGACGTTGCGGTGGCGACTGCTGTGGCGAGTGCGGTCGCGCTGTTGGCGCCGGCGCGTGATGAGTCCCTGAGTGGCGTGCCCATGGAGGGGGGATCGGTGCTGGTAGCAGCCCCACGGCCGAGAGACCTCCGCTTGCCCCGCTTGCCCCACTTGCCCCGCTCGCCCCGCGACCCCCGCGCGCCCCGCACGCCCCACTTGCCCCGCGCGCCCCGCTGATCGTAGAAGGCGTCCGAGGAGGTCTGTGTTGCGCGGAGGCGTCGTGATTCGACGATGGCCTTCTCGAGCTGATGGATGCGCCCCGTGAGCTCCGCCACCTCGCCTTCGAGCTCCACAGACGCCGAGGAGAAGGCGGAGGAGAGCGTCCACGCTGCGAGCGACATGCGCTGAGGGCCGACGCCACCCAAGCCGGCGATCGAGAGGAGCAGGAGGAGCGACACGCACCACGCGACCACGTGGAGTCGTCGGCCACCGCTCGGAGGCTCCGCCTCCCTCCCCGCGCCAGAAGTTCTCTGCACCAGAGGCGTCGACTCATACTCCTCGTCGGAGTCAGAGTCCTCCATCGTGACACAGGGTCGGGCCGACCTTTTTATAGATTCCTAAAAAAACTTGTTTTGATCTGGCTATGTACCTCGGGTACATGATCATGAGGTATGTTTATGTACACAAGGTAATGGTAATGCACGGTTCCTTCTCACCCCGCAGAAGCTCCTTGTCATATTCAGGGGCGAGACGTGCCGAGACCAAGAGGCCACGGCCACGCACCACGCCTCAGAGTGACCAAACAGTACCTGAGCATTGTTTTTATTAAGTAATAGATCAAATATCAAATTCCTGAGGCTGAGGGGTCCAAACGCGTTGGAGCCTTGTTCTCTACTCTCTAGAGTCTAGACTTATCTACGTCCAAATTGCTTGATTCTCGCGTGTGCAGTTCGCCTACGGTTCTCTACGCCTGTTGTCCGTCTTCCATTCGCGGCCTTGTAGCTCCTAGGCGGTCTGTTAAGCACGGCGTGTTGACCGAACACAGCGGTGAATAAAATAGCCCACGAGCACGCTCGCCGAGCGTATGCGCACGCCGGTGGGATGGGTGGTGTGTGTGTGTGTGTGTGGGCTCGTCTTCGCGCAGGCTCACAATTGAGCCCGCGCGGCGAGTAGACGAATCGCTCCAGCGAGCGCGACTGGCAACATCCTCGCGAGCACCTTGGCGGCGGCGGCGAGTGCGAGGGCGCTCACTGCGCCAAGCGTGAGCTGAGCGAGCCTCTCCCATCGCTTGCGTCGCTGGAGCTGAGCGAACCCCCAGCGGCCGTCCTGCATCGCACGCAGCAACGGCGGGCTGAATAGGCTGGGAAGTAACTTGTGCAGGTTGGCGTCCACTACGAGCGGGAGCAAAAATCGGAGCGTGCCGAGCCGTCCTGGGAAGTCGAAGCTTCGGCTGATGCGCACGAGCGCGCGAGCGTCCTCGGCACGGCGCTCGGAGAATGCGGCCGCGGCTGCCGGCACCTCGCCCGCAGACTCGTCGAGGCATTTGCCAAGGATTCGGCAGTCCTCGAGCGCCGAGTTGGCGCCCTGTCCAAAGTAGGGCTTGACCGCCTTGATGGCATCGCCGAGGAGGACGACAGCGCCGGATGGGAGCGCGCGGTGGAGGTCGCCCTCGACGAGCTGGAAGGATGGAAGCTTGCCCACCGGCCGACGCGCAAACCTCCCGAGCTCAGCGTCGTCTAAATACGGCAGCAGCCCTGGCAAGGCTTCTCCGAAGAAGGCGCGTGCCTCCTTGGCGTCTTCCATCTGCTCGAGCCTCTCGCTCGCCTCGCTCTCCGGCTTGAAGAGTAGGACGCCCACCATCGTCCCCTCCTTGGTCGGAAGCGCGTCCATCCCCAACTCGAGCGTCTTGTTACGACATCCCCAACCGAGGTCAGTGCGTGTGCCGTTGACCCGCTCCGGATGCAACGGAATCGTCTTGTAGCGTCTCTCGTTGACTTCGGCGAAGCGCACGGCGCGCGTGCGGCCGCTCCCGTCGGCCTCGAGCGCCGCGCGCACCTTCGAGCTGATCCCATCCGCACCCACGATCAGCTCAGCCTCCAGCTGACGCGGCGTTGAGTCCGCCGCCGCTGAGCCACCGGAGCCCCCGACCGCGGCAGATTCAAGCACGGGTTTCTCGCCGCTCAGGTCGATGCCGACGCAGGTGCGGCCGTGAGCGATGGTGATCCGAGGATACTGACGCGCCTCCTCCAGCAGGCACGCCTGCAGCCGGTCACGCTGCATCACGCGCGTCACGTAGGATTTATCTGCACCCGCTTCGCCAGGCGGCTTGAAGAGAGTAAAGCTCGGCTTGCCATTCTCGGCAAAGTTGAGACGGCCGCGCACTGAGGCGGCGTAGCGGTCGACCCGCTCCATGCACCCGTACTCGGCCAGCGCCCGCTGCCCCCGGCCGTTCAGACCCAGCTGGTACGAGCGCTCGCCCACGCCCCACGACGGGTCTGCGGGCGGCAGCGGCGCAGAGAGCTGGTCGATGACCTCTACGTTCCATCCGCGGCGTGCGAGCATGATGGAAGTGAGGAGGCCTGCAGGTCCCGCACCCACCACTGCCGCCGTCTTCGGGGGAAAGCTCACCGCCACGCCCGCCGGCGCCACGCCGAGGAACAATGCAGCGGCGAGCATCTCGCGGGACTTTGATCTGAATCTGGACCAGGAACTTGCCACAAAACCCCTCAACGCCTTAAATACGGATATGACCTTTTTAACCTCTTCCAATCGAAATCTTCAGCAATCGGAAAGCCACGGTATGCATTGTGCCCCGAGTGCCGCTGCCGCGTCGCCCGAGCGCGCGCCGAGCGGGGCGTGCGATGCGGAGGTGAATGGCGCGTGGGCTAAGCATCCGTCGCTTCTCCCGCAGGCTCACACCCATGTACGTGACCGTCGTCGGTGGCGGCAACTCGACGCCCATCTTTGCGGCTCTCGCAAAGGATGCTGGCAATCCATGCACCAGGCTGCACAGTGGGCGACAATGTGAGGTGGAGGATGGGAGGATTCCTCGGGCGAACAGTGGCTCCTTTGGACCCGCCGTTCTCTGCACACTTGGAAGATGCATTCTCCAGCGCCGCTGCCAAAACACCAAACGGCTGCTGAGCCGCCACTGTCAATGCTGGGAGCCGTCGCACCCCTGCTGAGCGATCAGACACCACTCATGCAATTGCCCCCTCAGCGCGCGCCCCGCATCTCTCCTCCTCCTCCTCCTCCTCCTCCTCCTCCTCCTCCTTCAGGGCACCGCGTCGCCGTTCTCACGCGTAAGCCCGAGGCCTGGGACGCCACCGACGTGGGCTTTGTGAATGAAGATCTGGCGTGGTACCCGAAGAAGGAGCTGCGCGTATCGATCGATCTGGTCACATCTGATCCCGCCGAGTGCATCCCGCACTCGGACATGATCTTCATCGCCGGGCTCCCCATCCACCACAACCCCGCGGTGCTCGCGACCATCAAGCCGCACATGGACATGAGCAAGGTTGTGCACGTGGGCTCGGTCTGCGCCTACGGAGGCTTCAACTGGGTGGCGGCTGAGGCGCTCGGGCCGGGCAACTACTCCCTCTTCGGCACGCAGCTCATCCCGTGGTGCTGCGGCACCTTGGAGTACGGGCGCACGGGTCTGGTGATTGGCGCCAAGCGGCTGCTACGCATCGCCACCGAGGATGGCAACGACAAGCATGGGGTCGTACCCGTGCTCGCCGAGATCCTCAAGATGCCCTTCCTCACGCACACCGACTTCATCGCCTCCACACTCTGGCCCAATAACCCATCCCTCCACCCGCCAATACTCTACGGACTCTTCAAGGATTGGGACGGCGAGACGCCGTACGCCGCATCGTCTCTGCCAACGCTCATCTACGCCGACCTGCGCACCGACTCGGCGCGCACGCTGGTGGAGATGGATCGTGAGCTGTGCGCGATCGTCGGCGCGCTACGCACCGCCCTCCCCGACAACCGCCACCTCCAGTCCAACTTCTCGATGCAGCACTGCGTCAACGAGAACTACAAGGAGCAGATCACGTGCTCGTACGACACCGTCACCTCGATCCTCACCAACAAGGCGTTCGCCAAGCACAAGATCCCGTACAGCGAGGTGAGCGGGGGCGTCGTGCCCACGCTCAAGCACAAGTTCTTCGAGACAGACCTCCCCTTCGGCCTCTGCACATTCAAGGATATTGCCAACATGCTCCACGTGCCAACGCCGACGATCGATGCGATGATCCGATGGAATCAAAAGCTCATCGGCAAGGAGTACATTGTCGCGGACGGCACCATTAGCGGCGCCAACGCGGACGAGTGCGTCCTCCCATCCACACTCGGACTCACGCCAGCCACGCTCGAGTACGGCAATCGCCGCGGATCCGCACAGTGAGACTTTGCGGCTGAGCCTTGTGTGCGGTGACGCGAGTATATTCATTATTGATTTTAGGTATGTAATAATTATACATCATAATGATATAGCATTATGATTATGAGTATCAAGCAGTTAAGCAACGTGTCGAGTGTGTAGCATCATGCTAAGCATCAAGCATGGCTACTGTGCGACTCCGACACCGACTACATGATCTTGATCGTCATGATACGGGTATGCGTATGATACGATGCGCATATAATTAAATAAATTATATACGCGCGAGTAAAGAGTATATATAAATATTTATATTTATATATACATGAACATAAATATCGTCATGGACATGGTCATATAATAACATTGAGTGACGATTGACATTGACATTGCACATTTAATGACATACAAATATTGATAAATAAAATGAGCGACTACAATACTCATATTCCCATTCTGATTATTAGCTGCATTCTCCAAGCATTCTCCGGATTCTGATTCTCTAGTATACAAACGTGACAATACTGTTCGACTGGCCCCCAGATTTCCACACAGTGTACATATGCCGTAGACACATGCTTGATGCTATAGAATAAAGATGATGCTGATCGCATGCAGTGACATGAGCCGTCATGTGCGCACTCTCTCTCTCTCATTTGAAGACTAATGCTTGAGAAGCGTGCGTGCGTGAGCTACTCGGTCGCAGGCGATGCAGTCTCACCACCATCCGACGCGATGCCAAGATCATCGAGCTGTAGCAAGTGTCCCATCCGCGTCTCCTTTGTCTGCAGGTAGCCAATATTCTCGGGGTTTGGCTCCACATGCGAGGGCACCCGCTCGACGATGCGCAGCCCATACCCACCCAGCCCCTTGAACTTCTTGGGGTTGTTGGAGATGAGTCGCATCTCGCTGATGCCCAGATCGGCGAGGATCTGAGCGCCGGTACCGTACTCTCTCGAGTCGACCGGGAGGCCTAATTCAACGTTGGCGTCGAGCGTGTCGAGCCCTCGCTCCTGGAGCGAGTACGCATGTATCTTGGCGCCGAGGCCGATGCCCCGCCCCTCCTGCCCGCGCAAATAGAGCAAGACGCCGTGGCCGTCACGCTCGATGAGCTGCATCGCCTTGTTGAGCTGCGGCCCGCAGTCGCACCGAAGCGAGCCGAAGATGTCTCCGGTACAGCATTCGGAGTGGACGCGTACGAGCGCTGGCTTCTCCTCGACGCCGTCGACGGGGAGGAAGGGCTGCATCTGCATGCTCGCATCCTTGGTCTTCACGAGGGCGATGTGCTCGGTGCCGTCGATCTGCGAACGGTAGCAGTGCGCCACAAACATCCCGAAGCGCGTGGGCATTCGCGCCGGCGGGGCGCAGCGCTCGATGAGACGGGTGCGCCTGGTCGGGACATGGCAAAACAGGTATGGCGGTGAGGCATGGAGGCAAATGGGCATGCGACGAATGGGGGGGAAAAGAAACTTGGAGTTGCGAGACTTGGTGTGAGGCTTGGTGTGAGGCTTGGTGTGAGGCTTGGTGTGAGGCTTGGTGTGAGAGTTGCCTGCGCTGCTGAGCGACGAGATCTGCGATGGAGGTGAACTCGACCTCCCACTCGAGCGCGGCCTTGCGCAGCTCATGCAGACCCGAAGCACGCAGCGTCGCGTGCACACCCACCGGCGGCGCCCCCGCGAGCCCGGCGAGCTCGACCGCCGCCTCCGAGACGCCGGCGCGGCGGAGGACACCCCCCTCCCTTGATTTGATGACGGCGACAGCGCCGGGGTTGAGGAAGTCTCCGGCGCGCGCGGCCTCCGGCTCACACAGCGCACGGATCGTACGCGCGATGCTCGTGCTGTTCGCCGCGCTCGCGTCGGCGCCTCGCGCAGAGACGGAAAGGGCGGGCACTGCGAGGTTATTATTGTCGAGTGTGATCTTGTCGAGGGAGCCGTAGAGTTCGCGGTACTGTTGCGGGGCGAGTGAGACCTCGAGGCTGATCGCGTGCTTCCGCACGAAGGCAACGTGCTCCTCAGTCAAGTGCTGAGGCAGCACCATCACACTGATCAGAGTGCCCGGCTCGCCGTCCTCAGCGCACAGGATCATCTTCCCATCGCGGAGGGCATCGACGGAGCGGCTGAGGGCGGAGGATCCGAAGACGAAGCCCTCGTCCTCGTCATCCTTCGGAGGCGGCACCGGGCCCTCACGACGACGGAGCGGCCGGCCGTCGCTCGAGCACTCAGGGGCTGGACATCTCCTCAGCAGGTACGTGGGGCTACGGGTGGGGAGGGGGCGGCTGAGGAGCTGCCCGACGAGATCGAGACACCCACCCCACTCCGGCACCAACGACACCACCGACACCAGCCGCAGCAGCGCCCAACGACCACGCGACCCACCTCGCGACATGCCGAGGGAGTGCGCACTCTCTAGAGATCGGACAAAAGCTCGAGCTCCGTCCTCGGGTACCTGGTAGGGTGCCCAAATGCCAATATGTAGGTAGGGTAGAGACACGCAACCACCTGAAATGGATTACTCCTTTCTCGACAAATAGAAGGCCACTGTTGGAATTACTCCAACACGACGCCATGCTGGCCGAGCTCGTGTCGGGCGAGGGTTGTGCGCCTGATGAGGGCGATGGTGGCGCGAACCCGCTGTCACGGCTGAGCAAGTCTCTCCTCGATGCCGGCCGCCACCGCCAACTCGCTGGCGCTGCGCGCGCCAACGATGCGGCGCTGATGCATGCGGCGAATGCTGCAGGCTCCTCGAGCGCCCACGCGCTGCTTCCGGCGATGGGCGATCACGAGGCATCATTCATGGAGGCGTTTGGCAGGCCCGCGCAGCAGCAGCAGATGCAGCAGATGCAGCAGCAGCATATGCAGCAGCAGCAGATGCAGCAGCAGCAGATGCAGCAGCAGCAGATGCAGCAGCAGCAGCAGCAGCAGCAGCAGCAGGTGCAGATGCAGCAGATGCAGGTGCAGATGCAGCAGATGCAGATGCAGCAGCAGCCGACGGCGCCGGCTCCGACGGGCGCCCTCGACGGTGCATGGGCCGAGAGCCGCCAACAGATGCCACCACCGCCCGCCGCTCCGCTGCAGGCGCACGCACACCATCTGGCTCAGATGCGCTTGCACCCTTCGGCGGCTCCGATGATGGCGCCGCAGCTGGCAATGCCGCATCTCCCACCGAATGCACTCCATCCGGCGCACGCCGCCGCGATCCACCACGCCGCCACGTACCCGTGGGGCGCGCATCCGCCGCCGCCGCATTTCGAGCCGCCGCAATTCGAGCGGCCGCCTCCATCGCATTTGAGCGAGGATCGATCGGGCGCCGAGGCGGCCTCGGCGGTGGTTTCACCCTCTCAGCTCCAGGGCAACGTGGACTCATTCCCGCCGGAGCTCTCCAGCGCTCACGCCTTCCCGCCAGAGCCCAACGCTGAGGTGCTCGCGCGGCTCGATGCTCAGCATGCGGCCGCGTGGCAAATGGAGGCGACTCGGAGAGAGCACGCGCAGGAGGCGGAGGGCGCACGCGCGCTCGTGGGGGAGGCCGTCGGCAAGGCTCTCGAGGCGGCGGCGGGGGCGGCAGCAGCCACCGCGGAGCGAACGCCCTCTCGGCCCTTGGCGGGTGAGACTCACCCCTACCCATTTTCCCCATTTGTCACAAGCCCCCCCCCCATTTACCCCCCCCCCCATTTGTCACACGCGCCACTTTTGCGATTGGTCAGCGATTGGTCAGCGATTGGTCACACGCCATCATTTTGATGTAGGTGAGCCATCGGCCGACGAGTCGGCGCAGCTCGAAGCCATGTCGCAAGCATGGGAGCAAGTCTCTGGAGTGTCTGCGGCGGAAGGAAGCACGCTCGAGGACCTCAATGAGTCGGGGTTACGGGACGAGCTCGGGCTCGAGAAGCTGTGGGAAGCGCTCGCCACGACGAATCGCTCGGCGATCGAGGAGGAGGAGGGGCTCAACAGCGCGTGGGAGGGTCTTGGATCACTCGGCGAGGAGCATCTCGACACTGCATGGGCTGAGGGCGTACGCGCGTACGAGGTGTTTTTTTCTCTCTCTCACGCACGCCCCCATTCTTCCCATATGTCACAACCCCACACCCTTCCTCCACCTCGCATTTGTTGTACGAGGACGCTCTCGATGGCGCGTGGGACGGCTCGCGAGTCGAAAACGAGTACACGTTCCGCTCGGAGAATCCGTACCTCGGGCAGGCGGACGATCTGCTGCAGCTGGGAACCGAGCTGTGGGAAAGGGGCGAGCTCCAGCAGGCGATCCTCGCGCTCGAGGCCGCGGTACAGGCGAGTCGCGCACAAGTCGCGC
>MDSY01105581.1_pt1 | contig 15918 bp, 19 predicted proteins | sample 811131 | NCBI WGS metagenome assembly MDSY01 (sample SAMN05326643, study PRJNA326480) | marine metagenome | isolation source: seawater | place: Atlantic Ocean: South West | collected 2010
CTCGGCAAAAAATGGAGCCGACAGTCGGATTTGAACCAACGACCTACTGATTACAAATCAGTTGCTCTACCAACTGAGCTATGCCGGCTAGACATTTTTTAGAGTCAAAATAGTAAACAATTCAACTCTTTTTGTCTAGGCAAGATCATAAAGAAGCCTTAACAACCGCTCTAACAGGCGCTGGATATCCTTCAATCGTTTTTGAATCATCAGTAGAATCCAAAAAATTAACCAAAGAATGAGTTGACGACCATAATGTAGAACGTTGCTCATCAACAGTTGTTTTCGAAATATCTAACACATCAACACACCTAAACCCAACCGATAACAACCATTGTTTTAAAATAGAAACAGTTGGAATACAATAAACATTTCTCATACAAGCATAGCGATCCACAGGCTCTAAAACACTATCATCATCACTATCCAAAACCAATGTTTCAATCACAAGAGTTCCAGCTTCATTTAAAACACGTTTCAAACTAGCTAACAAAACTAAAGGATCTTTTTGATGATACAACACACCCAAACATAACACATAATCAAAAACTGGTTTTAACGCATGGCAATCTTGCCAACCAAGTGGTAAAAGAGCAAGATTATGCTTCGCCATAAAAGAATTAATAAATAAAAATTGATAAACATACAATAAATGAGGATCCAAACCAAAAGAAAACTTAGCTTTTTGCTCAACTAAACGATATAAATAATACCCATTTCCACAACCAACATCCAACACCGTTTTATCAAAAAAATTAATATCAGCAGCAATTCGATCCCATTTAAGTTGAGATTGCCATTCTGAATCAATCAACAAATCACCCAACTGAAAAGGACCTTTTCGCCAAGGTCTTAAATAATAAGCAAGATCATCAATAGATTGTTGAGAAATACCAGCTTTAAGCTGAGAACAAACAACACCATTCTCAGATAAAGATAAAACACCATCTGATACATCACATACTTGTAACTGATCATAAAATTTCTTCGTAGCGTTATTATCAACATGGGATAAAATCTTACTAGTTATACTATTAAAAATATCCTGATTAACAAAATAAGAACTAAAATCTACTGAAAAAGTATTAATAAACAAATCATTTAAATAACTATTATTATCCATAACAAATTGATAAACATAACACTATTAAAGAATTTCTTACATGAGAATAAATAAAGCCTAGAGTAATAAATATTTTTTTCCATTGATAAACCAGTTATAATATTTTACTGTAACATCTATGAAAACCTTAATTTTTTCTACGACACACCACAAACAAAGTAAGCCAGACGCAATCGCAAAATTTTTAACTAACCAATTACAAAATGATACTATTAAAAGCCACTATATTCATGTAGGTGATCTAAATTTACCAATGTGCGATGGTTATGAATGTTATAAAAACGAAACCGTCATCAAACTTCAAAAAGAAGTCAATGAAGCCAATAGCTTTATTATTTGTTCTCCTATTTATAATTATGATTTAAATGCCATTGCTAAAAACTTAATTGAATTATGTGGACAAGGTTTTCGGGACAAAGTAATAGGACTCGCCGTAACAGCCGGTGGTCAAAAAAGTTATATGGCCCCCCTAAGTTTTATCAACTCATTATTAATTGATTATCGTTGTATCATCGTTCCACGTTATGTTTACGCCACATCAGAAGCGTTTAATGAAGATAATACAATTATAGATGAAACCATTCAAAAAAGACTCACATCACTGGCCGAATCATTAATAACCATAACACAAAAATTACAATAAAACGCATGACACCCAAATCAAATAATCAACACACAACAGTATGGGGAAAATGGGATATTTTATTAGAAACAAAGTATTGTAAAGTCAAAAAAATTACTGTAAATCCCAACCATCGCCTGAGTTATCAAACACATCAAAAACGACAAGAACAATGGACGATCGTTCAAGGAACCGCCACCATCATTTTAAATGATAAAAAGCATCTATTAACGGTTGGAGAAAGTATTTTTATCCCAAAACAAACTCCACATAGAATTGGAAACAACACAGAGATCCCATTGATATTTATTGAAGTTCAAACAGGTAGCTACTTTGGAGAAGATGACATTATAAGACTTGAAGATGATTATAATAGACAATAAATCCTATAAAAATGATTTATTATTAAACTGATTCATAGCATCACGATCCCCACTTACAAAAAATGTATCAAAAAAATTAACACAAGCAGCTGTAATCGATAAAACAGAACGCCATTCATCTTTAGTAAAAGATTGCAACACAAAGTCCTTTAAACTATAAGGTGTTACAACAGGCCCAATACCAACACGTAAACGAGGAATATTAGAAGATCCTAATTCTTGAATAATAGATCTCAATCCATTATGAGTTCCCGCACTTCCCTCAGCTCGATAACGAATCATTCCGTAATCCAAATCAATATCATCATAAATAATAATTAAATCACTCACATCACATTTATAAAATGTAACAAATTCACGAACAGCATGTCCCGAATGATTCATATAAGTTTGTGGTTTTAAAATATGTATATCCTGATCATATCGTTTTGTAGAAACATATAAAGAATTATATTTTTGTTTTTCTCCCTCTAAATCCCAAGAAGAAATTAAAGCATCTGCAACCAAAAACCCCATATTATGGCGAGTTTTTTCATATGATTTCCCAGGATTACCTAAACAAACAATACACTTCATACAATAAAGATTATAAACAACTCAGATAGGCTTAACAATAAATTTAATAAATAAAATAGCTTGTGTTAAGTTATAAAACTAGAATAAAATAAAATTATGACAAATGCATTTTGGGATGACATTTTTAAATACTCCAAAAAAAAATCTGATATACAAATTCTAGAAGACATACCCGTCTTTAAAGGTTTGTCACGTTTTGAACTTAATAAAGTAGCAAAAATGTTACATTTACGTTCTTATAAAAAAGATGAATATATTTTTCATGAAAAAGAACCTGGTGAAAGTATGTACATTATAAAATCAGGAGAAATATTAATTACAAAAAATAAAAATCAAAAAGAAACCGTTATTTCAACCTTAACAGAAGGAAGTTTTTTTGGAGAAGTATCATTAGTCGATGAAGAGGTTCGATCCGCAAATGCAAAAGCCATAACAGATAGTGAATTACTTGGATTTTTTAGAGCTGATTTAATGAATTTAATTGATAGAAACCCACGCCTAGCATGTTTCATCTTATACCAATTATCAACAGTAATTGGTAAACGGTTACGATTACAAACTGAAACATAAATTTATGAATTCAACTTTCCCCTACTTTACTAAAATACAAAAAATAATATTATTCAGTATTCTAGCAATCATTTTAATTGCTATCTTTAATTACTTAGCAGAACTAATCCCACCATTTTTATTTGCATTCATTTTTTCCTATTTACTAAGCCCATTAGTAGATCGTTTAGAATTTATTTTTCAAAAAAGAATTTTAGCTGTTATCGCTCTCTATATCGGAATTAGCATTGGCATTATTTTCTTATTTAATTATATAATCCCCCCACTAGTAAACGAGTTTAACGAATTAACATCTAATCTTCCTTTTTACGGATCATTTATCAAAGAGTGGTCAATTAGCCTAAAAAATAACGTAGAAACAAATTTTCCAATCATCCAACAATTAAATATATTAGATAATATTCAAAAACAAATACAAACAATCATCTTTGATTTAGCACAACGAATTCCAAAACTATTTTTATCAACATTTTCAACCATATCTTACCTACTCTTAATACCCATTATTTTATTCTTCTTTTTATTTCAAGGACCTGACATAAAAATGTCATTTTTTAGAATTATTCCTAATAAATATTTCGAAGTACTAATCTACTTATTTTATAGCATAGGAAATAAGATAGGAAATTATCTAAGAGGAATTTTTATTGAAACACTAATTGTAGGCTCATTATCATTTATCGTACTATTAATACTAGGAGCTAATTATTCTGTACTACTAGGAACATTAGCCGGCATTATGAACTTAATTCCATATTTAGGCCCTGTCTTTGGTGCAATTCCTGCCATTATTGTTTTATATCTACAATTTAAATCCTTAAATATAGTTTTATATATCATCATTGGATTTGGTCTTATTCAAATGATTGATAATATCGTATTAAAGCCCATTATTTATTCACAAAGTGTTGATATCCACCCGCTAGCTATTTTCATATTTTTACTCATAGGAGGTATGATAGCTGGTGTTTGGGGATTAATTTTAGCTGTTCCGATAGCTGGTATATTAAAAGTAGGTATATCGATCCTAGCAAAAGAAATTAAATTTAGAATTAAGTTTAATAAAAGTATAGAGTCCTTAAATCTAAATAAAACCTCGTCTATTTAATCAGCCCATTCCTATTAACTTCAATTTTATTTATAATAAAACTATGGAATCTATCCAAGAAGAATATAAAGCAACTCTAGAAAACATCACGAATCAAATTGATGCAATGATATACGAAATAGAAAATTTTTATTCTGACGGCCCTTTAAAAACACCTACAGAGTATAAACATGATTCATTTCCAATTATTAGACGTTTAAAAGAAGCTAAAAAATTAAGTGAAGAATCCTTAATGATGTTAAACACAAAATCATTTGCTAAATAAAAAAGCTTTTTAAAGTTGATTTTTGACGCTTTATTAATCGCTTAGCAGACATACGGCCTCTAGCCATAAGCCGTCTTGTTTTATAATTATAATGTGTCGTAAACCCCTCTACTTCCTCACCTTGGCGCATTACAATACTAGCCGTTTTATCACTGGATAATACCTGAGAAGGAAAAATACTACGGTAACCCGACATAAAAAAACTAATCACACAAGCAATCGTTGCATAAGGCGCTATTGTCGCTCCAAATAATTCAATCGCTAAAACACAAGCTGCTAAAGGTGTATTAGCAGCTCCTGCTAAAACACTAACAAAACCAAACGCAGCAAACATAGAACGATCCACTGCAAAAAAATCAGCAAACAAAACACCTGCTGTAGATCCAATAAAAAATAGTGGGGTTAACACACCTCCACTACCACCCGCCCCTAAAGTTAACGATGTAACAAAAATTTTAATTAAAAAAGCATACCAAATAATCGTTTGACCTGATAAAGACCGATCAATAACATCAATACCTAACCCTAAATAATCAGTTGAAAATACATAACCTATCAAAATAATAATCAAACCCGAAACAAACGTTTTAAGAGATGGCAAAATAGAAATAGATTTAATCTGTTTATTAACCAAACTCATAACTTCAATAAATAAAACCGATACTAAACCAAAAAATAAACCTGATAAAACCGTTAATAATAACAATTTAATATCAAATACCTGAGAAACACTCATTAAATAATTATGGTAATCCAACCCCATCGCTTGTGCAATCTGAAAACTTACCATTGCTGATACTAAAGCAGGTAATAAAACACTATAAAGTAATTTACCCATAAAAAGAACTTCAACACTAAAAATAGCGCCAGCAATCGGTGTTCCAAAAACAGCTGAAAAACCAGCACTCACTCCACAAATCACCAACTTCTTTCTATCTTCAGTATTAAATTTAAATAAACGGGATATACCAGAAGCCATCGCAGCACCAATTTGAGCACAAGGCCCTTCTTGACCCACCGATCCACCAAACACAATCGTAGAAATCGTTGTAAACAACTTAACCGGTACAACACGTAACCGAATCTTTCCCTGATCTTTATGAATTGAGCGAATTACCTTTTCTGTACCATGACCTTGAGCATCAGGCGATAACGACTGCGTAACTCCAGCTGTCATAACTAGTACAAAAGGAAGTAAACAATAGTAATATGGCATAACATGAACAAAAGCCATAGCTAAATCAATCGTTTTAATAAATAAAGTGATAGCGCCTCCCACAAAAGCGCCAATAATACTGGCTAAAACAATCCATTTTACAATACTTAATGTAAGAATAGATTCTTCTGTAACGGTATCTAATGTTTTACTTTTCATACTATCTCCAATGAACTTACATTATACTTAGTTATCGTAATAAGAAAACTAATAATTTCAAAAATATACAATAAAACATAAAATAAAATAAAAAATGACAAACATAACGAAAACAAATGATGGTTCCTATACGCTATATTCTAGTCATCACGACGAACTCTACCATTCAAAACATGGAGCACGAACAGAGTCTGAATATGTATTTATTAAAAACGGTTTAAAAAAACACCATCACTATAAAGAAATATCTATCTTGGAACTTGGTTTTGGTACAGGTCTAAATAGTTTACTAACATACCTAGAATCCAAACATCAAACGATCCTTTATACTAGCATCGAAGCATATCCTGTACCAAATACAACACATGATCAATACTTAGAAACATTACCAAAAGAAGAACAAAATAGCTATCAGTCTATTATTAAAGCACCCTGGGATAAACATCATGACATAAGCCCTAATTTCACTTTACACAAACAAAAATCACTATTTCAAACAATGAAACTAACAACAACCTATGATTTAGTATATGCAGACGCATTTAGTCCTCGTAAACAACCAGAATGCTGGACTACAGACATTTACAAAAAAATATATAATCACATGAACCCAAACGCCATCCTCATAACATATTGTTCACAAGGTTTATTTAAAAGAATGTTAAGTAAGTTAGGATTAACTGTCCAAACCTTACCAGGCCCCCCTGGAAAACGAGAAATGACACTAGCAACAAAACGTTAATCTTAAGGAAAATTCATATCAAGTATCACACAAACAGTAAGTGGATCTGTCTGTTGTTTTAATTTTTCAAGTTCCCTTTTAGCATCAGAATACGTTTTAGCAAGAATAAAGTCCTTGTTAAATTTATTAATATTTATTTTAATAAAAGTAATATTAGTATTCATATCTTCAACTACAAAAAAACAATCTATAGCCTGTTCAGCTATAAGTGTGTCTAATGACTGCTTTAAACTCAACATATTTTTCTTAGTATTAGCTAAAATAGAAATATTATTATTTGAATCCTTACCTAAAGAAACATCTAAAAAAATATTATCAAGTTCCTGATCAACATCAATACTTTGTTCATCACTATGAGGCAAAATAAAAAATTCAATATTTTTATTGTCAAAAAAACACAAATCTCTAAAAAAATTTAACCCATTAAAAAATAAAGATGAAGGTAACTGTAAATTTAAAGGAGAAGATGGCATAGGAGAGGTAGGTGGAGAGGTAGGTGGAGAGGTAGGTGGAGAGGTAAGTGGAGAGGTAGGTCGAGAATTAGGTGGAGAGAGAAATTTAAATGAAGGTAAAGACGAAGGTAAGGATGTCACTAAAAAAAACTAAATGAAACTTCTTCTTACAAAGAAATAGGTTTCACTACTCAACCATAAATTAGAAAATAAAACACCATATATATCATCGATCATAGTTATAATGTATCACTATTTTAGAAAATTCATATCAAAAAATAATACAGATACATCTTTATTAGATTACAACATATCAATAAAATAAATAAAAAAAATCTATCCTATAACAATATATAATAAACTAACAAATTATTTCCAAAGAGTTCTATTTTGCATTTTGTTTTTTTAAGTAAGACTTGTAAATAAATTAAGTTCAAATTAAGCTTTTCTACCATGAATATGTCAAAAGTTTTAATTATTGGTAGACCTAATGTGGGTAAATCAACTTTGATTAATCGATTATTAGGAACAAAAGCAACCATTACACTTGATAAACCAGGTGTTACACGCGATTTAAATGAGTTTTTAGTAACTCATAAACAGACCTCATTTTTAGTTGTTGATAGTGGTGGTGTTTTTGCAGAAAAAAATAATTCTTTTGAATTTCAATCGGATGTAGAATCTCTTGTTCAAACAGCTATTTTTGATATGAGTAAAATTATTTTTGTTGTAGATGCTCAGCAAGGTTTACTTCCAGCTGATACAAATATTGCTCGGTTATTACGTAAACATGTTCCAGAAAAAACTGTTTTTGTTGCTAATAAAGCTGATAATGATGTGTTAGAACAGCATGTATCTGAATTTTGCAAACTGGGTTTAGGTGAACCGTTACCAGTATCTTCACTTCAAGGGCGTGGTTTAAATAGAATGTTAGATCGCTTGATTATGGGGTTCTCCAATTCAGATTCACAGCTAGATTCTTTAGAGAAACGGTTTAAGATAGGATTAGTTGGTAGGCCTAATGTGGGAAAGTCAAGTTTACTGAATGCGATTATTGATTCTGATCATAGTATTGTAAATCCAAAATCAGGAACAACGCGTGATTCAATTCATGTGTTTTTTAAGCAAGATGATACTGTTTTTGAGCTTATTGATACTGCCGGCTTACGAAAAGTATCAAAGATGAAAGATAATATTGAATTTTATTCCTCGGTTCGAACTAATCGTAGTATTGATCAATCGGATCTTGTTATTATGTTAATTGATGCTGAACGTGGATTTTGTAATCAAGATAAAAAAATTATTCATTCTATTATTGATGCCGGAAAAAGTATGATTGTTTTTGTTAACAAATCTGATTTATTAGAGTCTGATCAAACTCAAAAAGATTTTAAGCATATTTTAGAATCAGAAATGCATCAGTTAGTTAATTATCCTATTCATTTTGGATCAGCAGTTACCAAAAAGGGGGTTCCTGAGTTATTAAGACAAGTTCCAGGTATGTTTACTTCTGTTAAAGAACGGATACAAACAAAAGTTTTAAATGATTTTAATCAAGATGTTATTCGACGATTTCCTCCGCCCGCAAAGTATGGTAAGCAATTAAAAATCTATTATTTAACTCAAGTTGAGTTGTTACCTCCTACCTTTGTTTGTTTTGTGAATCATAAACGATATTTAACAGAAGACTATAAACGTTTTTTAGAAAAACGTATTCGATCTTATTTAGGTGGGTTTTTTGGACATACGATACGATTGTTTTTTAAGGGACATCGACAAGAAGATTCTTGATGATTTTTTTGTTTTTTAATTTCTATTAATTTTTTTAATTATTTTTTTGCTTGAAAAAAAATAATAATGTTATAAAATTTTTATATTATTATTTAATAAAAAGGGGTTTTCTTTATGACTCTAAGTTTTGGTAGATGTTTATCTTGTTTTATGGCATCAAGAGCTTCTTCTTCTTTTTCTTTTTCAAAGAAGCCTCTTGTTAGGTCTGCTTCATCTATTAATTCTTTAGCTTCTAGATCTCAATCTCCAGAAATGCTTATAGATTCTAGATCACAATCACCAGTTTTTTTTGAATCTTCTAGACCTCCATCGAAAGACTCTTGGGGCCAGTTGAAATTTAGTATATATCATCCGATACCAGGATCTCCTAACGCACCTAATTTTAAGGATGAAATGAATACCCTTTATACTTTTGCTGCTGCTTACTCAGTTAAATTTCCAGATGATAAAGGTTATCTAACTAATAATCCACTTACAACTCATCCTGATGCTGCTTTTCAAATGAAGGGTAAGTTTCCTTATGGAATTGAAATTCTTGCTTGGGGTCCTGCTGATGGAGACAGAACATCTATACCACCAGTCGGCAGTATGCTTATTCTTCGAGATTATCACCTCCAGCAAAATAAATTTCTTGAAGATAAGTTAGATGGGTCTTCTAGTGCTAAACTGAGAGAGCTTATAGATCATCAAAGAAATTTTTTGGAAAAGGATCTAAAACTAGACATCGTTCATCAAAAAATGAAACCACTATATACAGAAGCTGTTGAGAAAAAAAGTGCTTCTTTGGATGTTTTTTGTGCTAATAGGGTTGATTCAAATGATTTAGCTAAGTTAGATGATCCTATAGCGTTGATGGTTAGATGGCAGAAGATGTCAGATCAATTAACAACATCTTTACAAGCTGAATTGGATTTACAATCACAAGAATTTATAGATAAACTGGATTTGCAATCATCAAAATTTATAGTTGATGGATGTCATTTCCAAGGGCGTGTTTCATCGGATTCTATTTTAGAATCTTTATATTCAGTTTTTCCTGACCTGGATACTTCAATAAATTCTGAGGCTCCTTTATTACATGATTTTTATAGAAATTTAAAAACTGACCCTCAGTACAAGCAGGTGTATAAATTACATCTTAATAAGTTTATTAAAGATGCTTTAGAATCAACGCGAGAAGCACGGTATAACATTGATTTTTTACGACAGTTTCATGTGCTAGGAGATCATTGTTATGATCTTATTTTAGCTGATTGTGAAGACGATGACCATTTTGGTGCTGCTAAAATTTTAGAATATTTATTAAGAGATGATGATTCTAAGCCTTTTCATATCAGACCTTTATTTGAAAATGAAAAATCTGTGTATGATTCTTGTGCCTTTGTAGAACGTAATAGTAATTATTATCCAGATTGGGATAAAAGAGTTATGTATGCTAGAAGTGATACTAACTTAAGAGCTGGACAAGTTGGAAATACACTTACTAATATCAAGGGGACGGAATTGAAAATACAATTTCCTGATTGCGATATTCAAAGTGGTGAGGGGTCTCATAGTGCAAGAGGTTTTAATCTAGATTCTACATTTGATTTAAGTAATGTTTTTACTAGAAAAACGTTACAGCCAGGCTCTTACCCCGCTAGATTACATCATTTTACACAAGAAACTTCTAAAGCGTTAACTGTTATTGATCCAGAAAAAATAACACTTGAAGACTTTAAATCACAATATAATATTAATGATATATTAAATGAAATAAAACATGCTAGTGAATATTATAAAAATTGTATTTCTTTGGACACTTTTTCAGAAACAGCTAGAGACATTAAAGAATTTGATAATAGTCTTACACGATTTCTTCAAAATGAGAATGATTTACGATTGTTATATAATGATATGTTAGCTTTAAATAGAGGATCACGTTTTTCAACTAAAGAATTTACACTATTTACGGATTTGAGGGCTATTTCGGCTAATACCTTAGGTCGTCTAGCTATTCCTATTACGGCGCTTTATACTTTGGATTATTTTGCTGACAAGAGACCTTCTTGTATTACAAAAAAAAGTTATAATTCAAATCCTTTTATTAAAACTATGATGGAAGATCATAGAAATGTTCTGAAGGATTTTAATCCTGAAATATTAAGATTAGCTGGTATGAATGATACTATTTTAGCTGAAACTCAAAATAAATATGAAAGATGTAAAGTGTATTATAAAACAATTACAGGCAATGATTTAGATACTAAATCTGAACCAGAATTAAAACTTTATAACTTGCAAACAACGCTGATAGGCGACTATTTTCTATTGAAAAGACAATTACTATTTTCAGAAAACTATCTTGATATTCAAGAGGGTATTAAACGTGTTTATGAAACTAAATTATTGCCTCAATTAGAGCAAGATATATATAACTCTGGTAATGAGATGGATACAAAAATTTTGCAAGCATATAAAAATGTTGGTCATTATTTTGAAAAAGTTTCTGAAAGAGAAATTTCAAAACAAGAAGCTACTGATAATTTACAAGTCCTTTTACATCTTATTACAATTTTGAATTATCCAACACCTGTAGTAGGTTGATCAAAACTTATGGCTCCAAAACGTTGTTTTTGAAAATCTTCAATTAGTTGACGGGTTGCTTTTTCTTCGTTTGGCGTATTGTTTTTTGTAAGCCATTTCATGCTATAACTAATGTCTTCTATGAGGATATCGTTGTGTTTATTAATATCATTGAGTTTGTAGCGTGTTTTTAATCGATCTGGATAATAATCCTTTAAAAAACTTAGTAACCAATCTGCCAGTTGAGAATCTTCTGTAATAGTTTCTTTAATTGATTTTGTAAGCGCAAGTTTTTTTGCTGTAGCTTGGTTATCTAATTTGGGCCATAAAATTCCTGGAGTATCAATAAGTTCCATATGAAGATCTAATAAAAAGCCTTTTGTTTTTTTGGTAACACCAGGTTTATTTTGAACTTGGTTAGCTTTTTTCTTTGCTAATTTATTAATGAGTTCTGATTTTCCAACATTGGGAATACCACAAATCATGACCTTGGTAATATAAAATCGTTTTTGTGCTTTTTTTGTATCAGAAAATTGTTTGCATATAGATAAAAGTTGTTTCACTCCTTTTCCTTTTAAGCTATTAATAGCCACTACTGTTTTATGACTTTTTTTTAAGTGTGTTAACCATTCTTTTGTGATAGTTTCATCAGCTAAATCTGTTTTAGTTAATGCTATAATATGAAAATGTTTTTCTTGGATAAGGGTATCAATAATTGGATTACGGCTTGAGAAAGGGATACGTGCATCTAATAACTCAACAATAATATCTGTTTGAGAGAGTTGTTGTTTTAATGTTTTAATAGTTTTGGCCATATGGCCAGGAAACCAGTTAATATGTTTCATAAGTCACTCTTTTGTTCTTGTCGTCTTTTGCGACGTTGTTTTTGTTTTTTTAATTTTGCAATTTTTTCTGATTTTTTGGTAGGGATATTTTGTTTTTTTGCTAAAGCTTCACTTAATGTTTTTAGAGCATAGTATTCATTTAATAAGCGTGATCGAGACCGATGTGATTTGATTATGATATTATCTGGTTCATAGTGTAATTGAACACAATTTTGAGAACTATTTTGCTTTTGTCCTCCTTTTGATGATCCTGTGATATAACGAATGTTAATGTCTTTTTTTTCAACTCCTAATGATGCTAAGAATGTATATAAGGAATCTACTTTTTTTTGCGATACACTGGATTGTGACATAAAACTATCTTACTAGCTTGTAATTGGGCTGTAAATTTTTTTAAAATTAAATAATTAAAATTTTTACCTTACAAAACCAATAGCTAAATAAAGTCTATTAATAAATAGACAATAATAATATATAAAAGACAAATCAAGATGACATCATCTTTTAAAATAAAAAATAAGAAGATATCCTAAAACAATCTAAAGCACCCTCTAAAAAACTAATAATCAAACAAAAGTAAGGTTTAATTTCTTTCCTGTAGCTTGAGCAACCTTTAAAAGAAGCGTAAGTGTTGGAACACGCGTATTTCGTCCACTTTCAAGACGAGCTAAAACAGGTTGAGTTATATTAGCCTTTTTAGCCAATTCTGTCTGTGTTAATCCCGCACGAGTACGAAGCTCATAAATAAGATTAGCAATCTGATTAATTTCTATCTCTTTTTCAAATAAAAGCTTAAATTCAGCATCCTGATTAAATTCCAAAATCACATCATCTAATGTTTTCGTATACTGACTTTTGATATTATAATCCATTATTACCTCCACCTTATTGATTTAATTCACTCAATACATATAAGCGAATCCAGCACATAGCGAAACAAAAAGGTATAACCATCCGTCTCACCAGAAATTTTTATTTCCCATAAACCCTTTGATAATTTCTTAAAATTAACACAAGGAGACTCAAAACCAAGTTCTTCAACATTTTTTAAAGCAGCTAAAATAATAGCCTGATCTTTTTTTGTTAAAGTTTTTAAAAAGTCTACAACAGGAAGCTGACCCGAAGGCGTCTCCAAAAACTCTATCTTCATAGCTAAGATTATACCCAAATGGATATAATTGTAATAGTTTTTTTTATAGCAAAAGCCATCAATTTTAATTACAATACAATACTATGAACTTAAATATTATCTTTTGCGGATCTCCCGAATTCTCTTGCGATTCGTTAGATATATTAGCAAAATTAAACATAAACAAAATAATCACTGTAATCACACAACCTGATAAAATAAGAAAACGTGGTAATAAAATTCAGCCCACACCAGTTAAAGCCTTAGCACTTCAACACAACCTAAGCATCCATAGTCCAAAATCAAAAGATGAATTTGAAAAACTAGTTACAACAATTAAACCTGATCTTATTATTGTGATAGCCTACGCAATGATAATCCCTAAACATATTACCGATACCTATCTGTGTATTAATGCACACACATCATTATTACCAAAATATCGTGGAGCATCCCCTATTCAAACAGCCCTACTCAACCAAGATAAAGAAACAGGCATATCCTTAATTAAAATGAATAGCAAACTAGACGAAGGCAATATTATCAGCCAAACAACTATTCCAATTGAAAAAACAGATACCTATGGACTCTTACATGATAAATTAGCAACCTTAACAGCCAACATGATATTAGAACTTGTACAAAGTTATTTAAAAAATCCTAACATTGACAGCACCCCTCAAAATCACAAATTAGCAAGTTATTGCTCAAAAATAACAACAAGTGATTGTCAATTAAACATCAACGACCCCATCAAAACAAACTTAGCAAAAATAAAGGCTTATAGTCCAAAACCAGGAGCATATCTAACAACCCAACAACAAAAAATAAAAATATTAGATGCTAAAATTGAATCAAACACACTTATTCCATTACAAGTTCAACCAGAAGGAAAAAAAGTAATGTCATATACAGATTATTTATTAGGAAATAAAAAAGAGATTAACTTATGTTAGCAAAACGTATTATTCCATGCTTAGACGTAAACGAAGGTCGTGTAGTAAAAGGAACTCATTTTGTAGATCTTAAAGATGCCGGAGATCCCATAGAACTAGCCAAACGTTATGATAAACAAGGTGCTGATGAACTCGTATTCTTGGATATTACCGCAAGCTCAAATAAAAGAAACATTTTATTAGATCTTATAAAACAATGTGCCAAAAACATTTTTATTCCATTTACGGTAGGTGGAGGAATTAATGATTGTGAAACCATTCAAGCCTGTCTCTTAGCTGGCGCTGATAAAATATCTATTAACACTGCAGCTGTTAAAAACCCTAATTTAATTAAAGACGCATCCTATCAATTTGGATCCCAATGTATTACCGTAGCTATCGATGCAAAAAAAATAATAAAACCAAGCAATATTACGTATCCTGAAAAATCCGTACAATGTGATGAATCATCTACATGGGAAGTTTTTACACATGGAGGACGCCATCCAACGGGTATTGATGCCATAAAATGGGCAAATTATATGGCCTCACTAGGTGCTGGAGAATTATTAGTAACCTCCATGGACAAAGATGGAACAAACTCAGGATATGATGAACCCCTAACACACTCTATATCAAAAGAAGTCTTAATTCCTGTTATAGCATCTGGGGGTGCTGGTACACTAGATCATATATCAACCATTTTAAATAATGCCGATGCTGCTTTATTAGCATCACTACTTCATTATAATAAAACAACCATCTCTGAAATTAAAAATCACTGTTATACTAAAAATATTCCAATTCGATTATAACTATCGTTTCGTAAGATCTTGATTTTTTTTACGAGAAAATGATTTTAAAACTTGAGCATCAAGATCCCCTAATACAGAATTGGGTTTAAATATAGTATGCACAACAGGTTCCTCAGTATCATCATCCGAATCAACAGTAGTATCTGTATTAGATAAATTAACATCATCATTAAATGCTTCCTGATTTCCTTCTAAAGTAGTTTCATCCTCTTGTTCAGTAGCAGTCTCTGTCTCTTCTGTTGACTCAGAGACTTCCGATTCCATTTCCGGAATAGATTCATTGGCAAGATCAGAAACAGGGTCTAAGTCTGTCAGCTCAGCATTATCATCACTACCTTCATCAGCTAAAGACTCTTCTTGATCAGTAACATCCTGATCATCTTCAAATTCAGAATCGTCATCCTTAGCTGAAGACGATTCTTCTAAAGCCAACTCTTCAACATCTTCTTTATCTACCACTTCAGTAGCAAGAGAATCAACCTCACCTTCAGATTCATTATTAGAACCATCATCACCTTGATGGTAAGACGATACAATCTCTTCTTTATTAGATTCTTGTTCAATGTTAGCATCATCAGCTTCTTGCTCAGACTCGTTATTAATCTCTGTCTTAGCCTCTGTA
>MDSY01081685.1_pt1 | contig 15915 bp, 15 predicted proteins | sample 811131 | NCBI WGS metagenome assembly MDSY01 (sample SAMN05326643, study PRJNA326480) | marine metagenome | isolation source: seawater | place: Atlantic Ocean: South West | collected 2010
ATTGATATTAGTTTCTTACTGATCCTTCTGTATCCTAAGCCTTCTTCTTTCGTCAACTGGATCAAAGAATAAATCATATGTTGACGGATACTGTATCCTTTATCGTATATTAAGGAATTGGATTGGAATTGAATAGAAAATTCTACATGTGGAACGGTACTGGTAAAAAAGGGTCCATCCAAATTCATTCTGTAACCGTTGAGTGAGTTTACAGGTACACCAAACGAATAAGTATTGATTATAAAAACTTAAAATGAAAAAATTCCCTTCCAAATTACATGTTACGAAACCAAATTTAATTACAACATTTTATTTTAATAAAATGTATGAAAAAATTATTGAAATTGGAAAATTTAATGAAGAAAAAACTATTTTAGATTTCGGTTCAGGATTAGGATTATTAAAGCAAAAAAATTTACAAAGACAAAATTCATCAATAATTATAAATTATGATGTTATAAAAGAATTAAGCGATGTTGAAGATTGGAAATCTATCAATTTTGATACAATTGTTTTCTGTGAAGTTTTGTATCTTATTAATCCGGAAGACTTAAAAAAACTTCTAAATGATTTAAGAATAATAAATTCTAAATTAGAAATTATATCTGTAATTTCTACACAATCTATTATTAATAAAGTAGCAAGCAAATTATTGGGTCATCCAGATGCTCATGGCGATACAAAAACACATCCTAAACTTGAAAGGGAAATTCTTTTAAATCATTGTAATTTATTAGATAATAAAAAATTTTTTAATTTGTTCAATGTTTTAAAATTTAATTTTAAATAATTTCGTTAATAGTCTTAAGTTAGAAATGGGTAGTTAGTCAAAAAAATAGGAAATCTTTATAATACTAAATTAAAGCCAAAGGATGAGAGCTTAACATTGTAAAATACATGAATTTCGAGTCACATATATCAGTTTGGGGTTTGACCGATGTATATAAACTGTACTTTAAATAATAATTTATGTCTTTAATTATAGGTAACTTAAGAGAATGAACGAAATTGTAGCCTGTGAAGTGTGTGGAAATGGTAGCCTAATATCTGTTTTAGATCTTGGGTTTCACCCTATGTGTGATGATTTGATTCCAATTAATGAAAGTAGAGTTTGTAATAAATACCCGATTAAAATTTATTTTTGTGAAGAGTGCTGTACTGCGCATCAAAGGTTTCAGATACCTAAGAATGTTTTGTTTCCAGAATCCTATCATTATAGAGCCCATTTAACACCAAGCGTCCTATCAGGCATGAGAGACCTTGTTGGAAGTTTCGAGCAAAGGTTTGGCCCTATTGATGGCAAAATTGTACTCGATATAGGTTGTAATGATGGAAGCTTACTAGATATTTTTTATAGCAAGGGGTGTAGCGTAATAGGCATTGAACCAACGAGTGCCGCTTTAGATTCAAAACATAAAATATTAAATTGTTTTTTTGATAAAGAGTCTACGAATGAAGTGTTGAGTTTAGTTGGACAGCCAGATATTATTACCTTTACAAATGTATTTGCACATATTGAAAATCTAATAGAGTTATTAGATAATTTAAAGTTACTTATTGGCGATAATACGGTTGTTGTGATTGAGAATCATTATCTGGGGTCTGTTCTTCAAACGGATCAGTTTGATACCTTTTATCATGAACATCCTAGAACTTATAGTTTGAAATCGTTTCAATATATTTCTAAATCGCTAGGATTAAACTTGCAGGATGTTCAGTTTGTCAGTCGATATGGAGGAAATATTAGAGCTTATTTAGGCCATGAAAAGGAAGTATCTACTAACATTAATGAGGGTAATTTTGTTCAATTGTTTAATACAATGAATAGGAATTTATTATCTTGGAAAACAGAAATACTGGCTTTAATTAATTCTCTTGTCGATAAATATGGCCCTCTTACGGCAAAAGCGTTTCCTGGCAGGGCTGCTATTATTATAGAATATTTAGGGCTCAATGAATCTCACCTATCTGCAGTATACGAGATTACAGGGTCTAAAAAAGTTGGTTATTATGTGCCAGGGACTAAAATTCCAATTTTGCCAGAGGCTGAGCTTTTTTCTAAAAAAGATCTTCCCGATATTATTATTAATTTAGCGTGGCATATACCTACTGAAGTTAATGCAAATTTATGTGCGCATGGCTTTAATGGAAAAATGATTAATATAAAAGATTTTCCTGTCCAAAAAAATGATCCCGTTTCTTGATTTAAAGTTAGTAAATAAAACTTATCAGGATGAGCTTTTGCTTGCGTGTAAAAAAGTAATTGATAGCGGGTCTTACATTCGAGGCAAAGAATGCAAAGAGTTCGAAAAAGAATTTTCTACCTATTGTGGATCAGAGTTCGCTGTAGGTGTAGGAAATGGTTTGGATGCGCTAACCTTGATTTTTAGAGCTTATAAGGAAATTGGAGTTTTACGTGATGGCGATGAAGTTATTGTTCCTGCAAATACTTATATAGCATCAATTTTGTCTATTACTGAGAATAATTTAGTTCCAGTATTGATTGAACCTGATATTACTACATATTTAATTGATTACAATAAGATTGAAGCAAAGATAACGTCCAAAACAAAAGCCATCATGGTAGTTCATTTGTATGGCCAAACCTGTCAAATGGATAAGATAGGTGAAATAGCAAGTAGGTATAATCTTAAGGTAATAGAAGACTCAGCTCAATCGCATGGGGCTTACTTTAAAGAAAAAAGGTGTGGAAATTTAGGCGATGCTAGTGGATTTAGTCTTTATCCTACTAAAAATTTGGGGGCGCTTGGCGATGCTGGCGTGGTAACAACTAATGATAGTAATTTGACCTATGTAATAAAATCTATTTCTAACTATGGGAGTAGTAAAAAATATGAAAATACTTACAAAGGTGTTAACAGTCGCTTAGATGAGATCCAAGCATCCTTATTGAGAGTGAAGCTTAAATATTTAGATAAGGAAATTAAAAAACGACAGAAAATAGCAAATTATTATCTAGACAATATAATAAATGAGAAGATTATATTGCCAATAAATAAAAATAGCACGCATCACGTTTGGCATTTATTTGTTATAAAGTCTGATAACAGGAGCAAGTTGCAGAGTTATCTTTCTGAAAATGATATAGAGACTCTTATTCACTATCCAATTCCTCCGCATAAACAAAAATCTTATCTGGAGCTGGATACACTTAATTTACCTATTTCCGAAAAACTTCATAATGAAGTTTTGAGTTTACCAATAAACCCAGCTTTATCCAAAAAAAGTTGTGAATATATTGTCGATACAATAAATAACTACAGTGGCTAATTAAAGATATGGTTAATAATTTACAGATATCGGTTTGTATCCCTGTGTTTAATAGTGAAAAAACAATACTAAAATTAGTAGAAGAAGTCAAAAATAAGCTGTATAGACATAATCTAGAGGTAATTCTTGTTAATGATGGCAGTAAAGATGCAAGTGAAGAAATTTGTATAGGGTTAGCAGATAAGTATGATTTTGTTAAGTTTATATCATTAAGAAAAAATTTTACTTACCATAATGCAGTATTGTGTGGTTTAACATACGTGACGGGGGATTATGTTGCTATTATAGATGATGATTTTCAAAATCCACCATCAGAGATACTACTTCTTATAGAAGAAGCACAACATGGTGGTTATGATGTAGTCTATTCTCGTTATGAGGAAAAGAAACATCATTGGTTTAGAAATTTAGGTAGCCAATTCAATGGCATGGTTGCAACATGGCTTCTAGGTAAACCAAAAGGCTTATATCTTTCTAGCTCTAAACTTATCATTAAAGAAGTTGTTAATGAGATTATTAAATATTCTGGCCCATTTCCATACATAGACGGGCTAATATTTAGAGTAACTGATAATATTGGGGTTAAAACTGTTAAGCACGTTGATAGATTAGAAGGTGACTCTAATTATACGCTTTCTAAATTAATAGCCCAGTGGATGAATATGTTTGTAAACTTTTCTATTAAACCATTACGATTGGCAACTTTTTCTGGCCTTATAATATCAACTGCTAGTTTTATTATTGGAATGTTTTTTATTATTGATAAGATATTGCATCCAGATATTATTCTTGGATGGACATCTTTGATTGCTGCTATTTTATTTTTCTCTGGAATACAAATTTTGTTTCTAGGACTTCTTGGGGAATATTTAGGAAAACAATATTTAGACCAAAGTGGAACCCCTGCCTATGTAGTCAAGAAAGAATATTTATGAGCCAAGGTCTCTATAATTCTAAAATTACCAAAAATAAATTAATCATCCAAATCTATAGATTTTATATAATTGGATTATTGAACACTATTCTCATGTATTTACTATTTTCATTTCTTGTATTTATTGGGATTAGCTATAGTTTAGCATTAGTTGCTGATTATATATGTGGCGGCTTAGTATCATATTTTTTAAATAAAAAGTATATATTTAATAATCGTAATCGACATGCTCACCGAATTGTTATCAAGATGGTTGCTGTGTTAATTCTATCATTAGTTTTTAATTTTATAATGCTTGTATACCTTGTCGAATATAAGCAATACAATATATATACTTCACAGTTTTTCTCTATAGCTATAACCTCATTACTTTCCTTTTATCTTCAAAAAACACAAGTTTTTGTGACTCCTAATCAGTGAATATCAGTAACAAATTATTAAAAATAAGTGCCCTAATAATTATTTCGTATCTTTTAATATCGACGGGACTGCATGGAGATGATTACACTGTAATTTCAATCCTAGACAAAACCGACATATTTGGATTTCTGAGTTTTGAAGGCGCCTCAATTATGGCACTTAATGCTGTTACATATTACAGTTTTTGGTGGCCTTTTTTTTTATTTGGCAATGAGTATCAATGGGTTTATGATTTAATAAAAATAGTTGTACATATTATTGGTGTATTTTTTGTTTATAAGTTTTCTACAGACTACCTTCCTAAAGATAGAGCTATTCTTGTTTCAATAATATTTATTTTCTACCCATTGCACGATACAACGGCATACTGGTATATGACTGCACCTTATGTTTTAATACCAGCCACTATTTTATATGCTCACCATCTAATTAGAAATAATAAGAGTACATTAGGATTCATTGTATCTATGTTGGGCGCCTTTTCGTACTATGTTAGCCCACCGTATACTTTTGGATTGTCTGTGATATTTTTGTTTGAAAAGAATTTTAAGAAAGCAATTATATTTGTTACTCCTGGGGTCCTGTATGTTGCATATTATTTTTGGATTAAGTTCCATTATGTTGGAGTTGAACGCAGAATAAGTTCAGATTTAGGCATCTTGGATTTTTTTAAGCAGATTCTTATCCAGCCTTTGAGTTTTTTAGAGTCTGCTATAGGTCCTTCATATTGGCTTAAGGTATTTTATGCTATCGAGTCAATTAGTTTTCTCTCAGTCATTATTGTTGTATTGATATCGGTATTTGCATTCAAAAAGATTGGATCATTTTCCAATGCGCCAAATATGTCAAAATCATTATTTGTTGGACTAATTAGTGTTTTGATTCTTTCATTCGGTATGTATGCCCTAACAGGTCTTTATAGCCATTCAGCATTTAATACTGGAAATAGATCAACTGTTTATGGATCATTATTTATTGCCTTCTTATTAGTTACATTTTTGCCTGGGAATAAGAAGTCACTTGTATTTCTATTAATTATTTTTTTGGCACCTACATTTGGGCTAAGTGACCATTGGAAGTCTTGGAATACAAATCAAAAAATTGTTATAAAGAATATAGAAAACAATCAATATTTGAAAGAAATTGAGCACAATAGTACCTTGATAGTAACAGGAAATATATATAGTAAGCTTGGTACATACTCACATATTGATTTTTTTAGTATGCCATGGAATGTTAATGCTATTTTTAATGATAGTGTCAGGACTAAAAATATTTTGGCCTTAGCTCCTTACGTTTTTATTAGTGATGATTATCTTGTTGATCCAAAATTTGGCCAAAGGTATTTTTTGAAAAATAAGTTATATGTGTATGAGAGTGAAGATAATATAGTTAGTAAAATATCTGCCAAAGATGTGCCTGAGCTGATTAAACAACAACCAAAAATAGTTAGACATTGGGTGCAATTATTTAAAGATACACTAGTACAAAATATTATTGTTTGGTTAAGCCCTAGATTGGTTTATTTGTTTGAGTAGCTTTAATTTGTGAATTACCCTTCTTGGCATTAATGTAAATGTTCCAGCAAGTAATAACGCACCAAGATAAACTCCAATCATCGTATACATATGAGAATATCGGTAACTTATTAATTTTTCACTTATATTTTTCAAATGCACTCATTCCAGGTAAGACTATTCTTTTTGCCCGTCATGTTAAAATTTGCCCGTCATGTTAAAATAATAAAACTATGAACATATTATTAATGATGCCAGCAAGTAGTAAAGATGTTGCTAGTAGTACATTTATGGCTCCAGCTCTCGGAGTTTTAAGGCTAGCAGGATACCTAGAAAAATATGGCCATCATGTTGAAATGTATGATCCGACATACTATGCTGTTACAGGTGAGGGAAGCCCATTAAAAGACATACTCTTAGAAAAAGAGTGGGGAAATGTTGATTTCTGACTTGTTCATTCATTACATCTCTTTCATGTTTTCTCTTTAAGATTGAGATAACTGATGAAGAGAACCAGTTGTTTCCTCTATGGGTTTTAATCCCCCAGTCATTCAACTTTCTACTAATCCTTCTATATCCCATCCCCTCTTCTTTCATAAACTGGATAAGACAATAAATCATCTGTTGACGAATACTGTATCCTTTATCGTATAGCAATTGGTTCGATTGAAATTCAATTGAAAATTCTATAACTGGGATGGTGGGGGTAATTAAATGTACATACGGTTTCAATCCACTACTACAGAGTAGTTTTGCATAGAACATAGAAATTATGTATTATTTTTTTATTGAGTTGAACTCTTTTGAGAATTATAGTAAGTATTTCAAAATAGAATCAATTTAAAACTGTGAACATATTCTACTATTCTATTCAATCATAAATATAGTAATTCACCTCAAACTTTGAAACCTTACTAGGGAAATATTGATTTCTGATCTGTTCATTTATTAGATCAGACTCCATACATATCATTCTTGTCATATAAATCTATATCTGAAATAGTCATCTTTTCAGCGACATCTTCCCATAAAGAATCAGGCTTCCAATCAAATGCTTTATTAATTGCAGAATAATCACCCTGCAAGTAAACAACATCTGTTGGCCTAAAGAAAGATTTATTAACTTCACATAGAACTTTAGATGATTTTCTGTCTATGCATTTTTCATTAATCCCTTCACCCTCAAAAATAGGATCATATCCTGCTACAACTGCACTTTTGCTGAAAAAATCTCTAACCGTTGCTACTTCATTTGTGGCAACAATATAATCATCCATATTCTTTGCATTTATAATTTTTTCCATGGCAAGAATGAACTCAGGAGCATATCCCCAATCTCTTATAGAGCTAAGATTGCCTAATTGAATTGGAGTCTTCCTTCCTTTTGTGTGTTGAGCCATTTGACGAGAAATTTTTCTTGTTACAAACTCTCTACCTCTTAAGGGCGACTCATGATTAAAGAGAATCCCTGATGAGCACCTCATATCATATGCAATTCTATAATTTTTAACTAACTGATGGGCTGCACATTTAGATACTCCATATGGGCTCATCGGATTAAAAGGAGTGATTTCAGACTGAGGCTTCTCCAAAACCTCACCGAACATCTCAGAGGTTGATGCTTGATAAAAAGAGCAATCTAAGTTTAAAATTTTTATTGCTTCAAGAAAATTTAATACTCCCATATAATTTACATTAGTTGTTAATGCAGGATGCCTAAAACTATCCTCTACAAAGCTCTGGGCAGCAAGATTATAAATATAATCAGGTTTTAGTTCTCTTAAAATACTTAATACATTGCTAAATTCAGTGATTTCTAGGGGAATATAGTTTATATCATCAACAATCCCAAGAAAATCAAGCCTACCTAACTTATAAGTACTGCCTCTTCTGAGAGTACCATAAACTTTATAGCCATTTTTTAATAAGTGCTGAGCCAAGTAAGCTCCATCTTGCCCAGTTATCCCTAAAATTAAAACTTTATTTTTCATTATATAAGTACCTCAATGCTTTTATAAAACCAGATCCATAATCATGATGTCCTTGCCAAATTTCAAGAACCTTCATTGAATCATTATCCAGAAACCTTTTATAACTCTTTAACTGACCATCTCCCAATTGAAGGCCTTCACCATCAACACCTACTCCATCCGCAATATGAATATGTTTAGAGTATTTCTCAAGTCTATCAAACCATACAAGAGGATCTTCTTTATAGAAATTTGCAGATAAGATTATATGACAGAGATCTAAGCAAATTCCTCTTTTATATTCTTCAATATATAAAATATCCTCTGGAGAGTTGAAAATATCTAACCTTGCTGACCCTCCAAAATACCAAGCATAGACTGGAAGCCATTGAGGTAGAATTTTACCTAAACCTCCAGCATTAGAATCTAGGTAGTTAAAAATTCTATCTAAATTATCTCTTCGATTGCTTGATATTGATTTAGAAAAACTACCAACTATAGTAACTGGATTTCCTGATGCATCCTCTAAGCGCTTTGAAAAATTTAATACCCTGGAAATTATATCTCTACTTTCTTTCTTTACTTCTCCATCGTCAGAAGTTGGGTCAATTATTCTATTTGAATGAATATAGTCCGGAAGATGAATAGAGAAACCCTTACCAATAAGGACTGAATCAACTTTAAATAATTCAAATAACTCATTGGATAAAACCTCACCATATGATAAATGGAATTCAAAATAATTAGTGTTTAAGTTGTCAAAATAATATTTATAGTCATACAATCTTATAGGTAAAGCAATTTTATTTCTACTGGCAAAGTCAAGGATTTCAGTAGAGGCCAATTCCTTGTGGTTTTCATAATCAGAGGCTTGGATTGACCTTCCTTGTAATATATCTCTATTAATTTTTTTATCTTTATAGTTATTCAAAAAATCTCCAACTGAAATCCCTTTTCTTGGGGCTTGTATGACTAAATCATTTAATTCTATACAAGAGCCTGAAACCAAATCTCTCTTTGCATACAAAGAAGTTCCGAGATTCTGCATATTAAGCTTTTCACCTTGGTTAGGAATCCTAGTCTTGACTCCCATTATTAGTTCGAAATTATTTAAGATCTTACTCAATCTAAAAAAATCTTCTATTTCTGAACTTGAAGAATCATCGAGTCCATCTCCATTAATATCTTTAGTCAAATGTCGCTCAATCCAAGTCACACCAAGCGAAGCCGCAAGGAAACACACCTCATAATCTTCATCATGACTAGAATATCCAATATTTTTAAAACCAATATCTCTTAATTCATTAATAAATAATAAGTTTTGTGAGCCAAGTTTTGCAGGGTAATTAGCAACACAATGAAAAATAGTAATTTTATCCTTGTTTATTTTTTTGTATGCTTTTTTAATTTGCTCTGAATCATGCCCACCAGAACTAACCATCACGGATTTTCCTGTTGAAACTAAAACTTCAACTAATGGTATGTTAGTTGCTTCAGCTGAGGGAACTTTAAAAAAATCAAAATAATTAATATGTTCAGATAAATCTTTAAAATCTTCGATTCTGTTGAAACTTATCCCTACCTTTAGCCCAAATCCCCTTGCAAAATCTGACAAAGATAATAACTCTTCAATAGGAAGTTTTGTATTATTGATTTCCTGGAAAAGAATTTCATCTCCTATTTCATGAACATTTTTATAAAAGGTTTCTATATTTCTGTATTGGAATTTAATTCCCCAGCATTGAGATTTATTAGCATCAACTATAAGGTCTTTAGCAATAGAGTAATCACCTTTATGATTAATTCCGAGTTCCGCAATAATTTTTACCAAGAAGACCACCCACCATCAACATTAAATAGTGAACCAGTAGTATAGGAAGAATCATCAGAAGCAAGATATTTACTTATACCAATAATCTCTTCCTTTTTCATCATTCTTTTCATAGGAGTATTGTCTGAATAATTCTTAACGAACTGCTCACTTTGGCCATTTTCTATCCCACCTGGAACAATAGCATTAACTCGAATTTTTGGGGCTAAATAAGTAGCAAGATATTTCGTTAATCCAATTACTCCAGATTTAGTGATTGAATAACCTATATGTTTTGTATAGTCGTCCGAATATATAAAATGTTTAGGAGATCTTATCCCATAAGTTGAACTAAAGTTAATAATTGAAGAATTATTTTCAGAAATTTTTGCAAACTCCCTACAAACAGAAAAAAGAGATAACAAATTAACTTTTAGATATTGCTCGAGAGATGATAAAGGTAAATTGAAAAGGTCAAAAGAAGACTCATCAGGTTGAGGATTTATTGCAAATGGTGTTATTAAAACATCTGCCGCTTTATTACTCATCATTATATCTTGAACAGTCTGTTCATCAGTAAGGTCATGTCCTAATTTAAGGTCGATTCTAACTACTTCAGAACCAATTGATTCAAAATATTTTGATATTTCATTTCCTAAAAGCCCTTCTGAACCAGCAATAATTATTTTTTTTTCACTGAGTTTTTTATGAAGCATTATTTCTTATTAAATTTTCTAATAACTTTTCTAAGAATTTCCGCCTTTTCCTTGGCTAACTTCAAATCACGATAATTTGTCTTAAATTGCATTAATTGCTTCTGAACTTCTTCAGCTACAGGGCAATCACCTTCATTATAATAAATACTAGAATAAATTTCAGGGTAGCGGTCAACATAGCGACGCTCTTTCATCATTGGCTCTAAATATGGAACACTCCAAGCACCATAAATACCATCTCCGCCTGCCTCTATATAAGCTTTTCTAAATTCTTTCCAACTGACACCTATGCTCTCTTCTCCTTTATATCGAACACCGAGTGTATAAAATGAATTAGTACATTCATCAGGAGTTTTTTGAGGTATGAGAAAATCTGCTTCTTCTATAACTTCAAGAAAAATAGATGCGGAATCAATTCTAAGTTGATGCAATCTATCTGCATATTCTAATTGAGCTAAAGCAACTGCTGCATTAAATTCAGACATTCTATAATTCCAACCAAGATCACTATGGCGCTTATATTCAGGATTTTGAAAAACCTCGGAATTTAATTTGATTCTCCCTTCTTCTGCTCTCAGGTTTGCAAAGCCATGACCACCAACTTTACGACACATTTCTGCTAGATATTTATTATCTGTTACAATCATGCCGCCTTCTCCACATGAAAGGTGTTTAGTATTTTCAAAGCTATAACTAGCTATATGACCAATTGTTCCCGCTTGTTTTCCACAATAAGTATTTAACAAACATTGTGCATTATCTTCTATTACATAAATATTGTTTTCTTCAGCAAGTTTCATGATTGGCGCCATATCTGGTGAAAGTCCATATATACCTACAGTAATAATTGCTTTAGTTTTGGGAGTTATTTTTTTTCTAATTTCTTCTACAGAAATATTAAAGGTACTTGGATCAATATCTGCATATACTGGAATTGCGTTAGCATGAATTGTTGCAGAAGTATCCATAAATACAGTCAATGCAGGAGAAATTATCTCATCCCCTGGCCTAACGCCTATAGCCTCAAGAGCGGCATGCAGCGTTGCTGTTCCTGAATTCATTGCAACTGCATATTTAGTTCCTATCATATTAGCAAATTCTTTTTCAAGTAATTTACACCAACTCCCACTAGTTGAAGACCATGAGTCTGAGTTCAAAACTTTTTGTAAGTACTGTAATTCATTCCCTAAATATTTAGATGGATTTATCTTTTCTTTATTAATTGACATATTAATTAATATTTACTTTTAAACTAAGTTGCGTTTTCATTATCTGATTTCTTTTCCATTCTTCATGTAAGTAGCTATTTATTTTTATAATTTCAGGGTTTTCATTTAAATAAGAAATAATATCGTCTAGAGTATAGTCAATATTTTCATTTTCAAAAAAATGATCAATTATTTTCTGAAAAAAGGTTAGATCATCATTATAGTCTAGTGTCATTCGAATATCACTTCTTATAAAACTTAATGGAACATTTCTTAATGTTTGAACTTCAAATAAACCAGTATCCTTGAAGTAAGTCCACATCATTTCTGTATCTTCAGAATTTTTTATATCACATACCTTATTTAAGGCTTCAACTTTAATACCATAAGTAAAAGCGCCACAAATTATATCAAGATTTTCAATAAAATCAGGTTTAGTTAAAATATATTGATTTATAGCTAATCGAATAAGCTCTGAAGAACAAAACAAATCATCTCCATCAGCAGTAACAAAAAACTCAATTCCAAATTTTGCAGCAGCACCTTTCCATCTATCAAGCTTATCTTTAGTGCTACCTCGAAAAAAAACTATTCCTTCTTTACTTGCAATATCGCAAAGAATATCATCTTCTTTTAATAAAGTTGTGCATAAAACAATGTGATCCACCTGAATTTTTTTCATTCTTCTTATCAAATGAACAATTGTAGGTATAGATTGAATTTCTATAAGCGCCTTATTAGGAAGTCTTTTTGAGTCAGTTCTAACAGTAATAAAAATAGCAGTTTTCATTTCAACAAAATATTATTAATTACAGTAACCATTATTTTCATAGAGAATAACCTATAATTTCTGAAAAACTAAGCATTTTTTGCCATTTTCTTAAATTCCTCATTACTTTCTAATAATTCTTGATATAAACCACTATCTATAATTTTTCAATTAGTCATAAGGTAAATAATATCGCACTCTTTCGCATGCGTTCTAATATCGAGACAGGCATAACCTCTTCCCATTATTTTAACCGATAGCTTTTGTTGTTTTAGGTACATTATATTGAGATCAGTAATTTCTAGTTCACCACGAGAAGATGGTTTTTTTCTTCTAACATTAACTTTCAGCTCTACCGTAAATGTCCTCAAATCTTACAATATCATCCTCCCCTAAGTAAGTGCCACTTTGTACTTCAATAATCTCTAACGATTTATTTGTTTTATTTTCTAAACCATGTGTTGTGCCAATCGGAATATAAGTTGAATCACCTTTGGTTAAAGTAAGTATATCTTCTCCATTAGTAACTGTGGCAGTACCACTGACTACTATCCAATGTTCTGCACGCTTATGATGCATTTGTAGTGATAACTTGGCGCCAGGATTAACATGAAGTCTCTTTACCTGGAAATACAAACCCATTTCAATAGAGTCATACCAGCCCCATGGGCGATAAACTTTACGATGTTTATTAACCTCTTCCCGACCATTGGCTTGCAAAGACTCAACCATACTCTTAATCTCTTCAACTTTGTCTTGAGTAGCGATAAAGGTTACATCAGGCGTATCCACTATAATTAGATTATCTACACCAACGGTTGCAACCATATGATGATTAGCATTGATATAAGTGTTAGTCGTGTCTTGAGTAATTACATCACCATTAATTACATTTCCATTGTTATCTTTTGTGCTAATGTTATACAGTGCTGACCAAGAACCAATATCATTCCACCGCGCATTTAGAGGCACAACAACGACGTTGTTAGATTTTTCCATAAGTGCATAATCAATAGAATCACTTGGAGATGATTCAAAAGCTTGTTTTTCTAGGTGGATAAAGTCAAGATCTTGCGTTGCTTTATCAACTGATACACTTACCGCTTTAACAATATCTGAAGAATAGGTAGTTAGTTCATCAATGAGTGCACTAGCTTTAAACATAAACATGCCAGAGTTCCAAAGGTAGTTACCTTGTTCTAAATACGTCTGTGCTGTTGGTAGATCTGGCTTTTCAACAAACTCTTCAACCTTGTATGCGCCATCATTATCATCGTTAGATGACTTAATATAGCCAAAGCTAGTATTTGCATCTGTTGGAAAAATGCCTAAAGTTACTAATTTTCCATTCTGTGCTTGTTTATTTGCAATATTGATTGCACTATGAAATGTATCAATATCTTGAATTAAGTGGTCCGTTGATAAAACCAGAAGTGCTGCATCATCTGACAATTTAAGTGATTGTAGTGCTGCCGCAGCAATAGCAGGTGCAGTGTTTCTGCCGATTGGCTCAAGCAGTACCGTTGGATTGGTTATGTCAATTTGTTTACATTGCTCTGCCACTATAAAACGATGACCAACATTACAAATGATGATTGGATCCGCAAGGTTCTCTATACCACTCAAACGAAGAATGGTTTCTTGGAACATGGTCTTATCACCCAATAATGGTAAATACTGCTTGGGATATTGCTTACGTGATAATGGCCAAAGGCGCGTGCCTGAACCGCCCGAGAGAATAACTGGGATTATTTTAGACAACTCAACTTTATTATTTAATCGTGCAATATATTTCTCCTTGCCGATATTATGTTCTATTTGTATCATTTTTCTAAAGGGTTCAAATTAAGGAAAGTGTCAAGTGAAATTTCCCAGTTGGGAATATTTATATCAAAAACTTTGATTATTTTATTTTTATTCAATACAGTATATTTTAGTCAATTTTTTTTTAGTAGGTCGTTCATAATGGCTTTCTTATTGCACCTAACTTTACGGACATAATTTCTTCTTTCTGATTAATTTCTTTGCAAAACTCTCTATATGACCGGAATTGCATCATAATCAAACAATTTCGCATCACATTCAAAAATATGTGCATTTTTTACTCCATGTGCAAAAAGGATTAGTTCCCTAAAAAAAATAATTAATCAAGTTACACCACAACTTGTTAAAGATACAAGCTACATCTGCTATCATTACAATTCAATATCTCATTATAGTTTTCTATTCGTCAAATGCTTAATACTCAATACTTTATATCTAACTCGGATGAGGGGCTATTTGAACGAATTCTGCTAGAAACCAAAAAAATTGGATATTATAGCCTGCCCGAGCAAAATCTAGACGACCTTCACGAATATCTAGAAAAGCTTGATACCAAACATGAGCTGGAGTCAATAACCGATGTTGTGGTTGTTGGAATTGGCGGTTCTAGCTTAGGAGCGAAAGCAGTATACAATTTCCTCAAACCTCTTAACAATTTAGCCAGGCGATTGCATTTTCTCGATAGTACCGACCCTATCGCCATTAACAGTTGTTGTCAAAAACTCAAGTTAATAAAATGATAAAAAAATGTTTATTTCCTGCCGCAGGCTATGGTACGCGTTTTCTACCAGCTACAAAGGCAATACCTAAAGAGATGCTGCCAATTCTCACCAAACCACTTCTTCAGTATGGAGTAGAAGAGGCTTTAGCTGCAGGTATGGAGACAATGGCAATTGTCACCGGTCGAGGAAAACGCTCCATTGAGGATCATTTTGATAACGCCTTCGAACTGGAGTCTCAACTTGCTAACACCTCAAAAGAACATTATTTAAAAGAAATCCAAAACGTCATCGAGCAATCTACCTTTACATACATACGACAAAGGCAAATGCTTGGATTGGGACATGCTATTCTCACGGGAGAACCTTTGATTGGTAATGAGCCATTTGCGGTTGTATTGGCGGATGATTTATGTACTAGCAACCAAGACCAAGGTGTCCTCAGACAAATGACAGATGTGTTTAACAAATACCAATGTTCAGTAGTGGCAATAGAAGAGGTGCCAATGGATCAAACCAATAAATATGGCATTATTGCTGGAAATCTTGTTGATGGTACAGATAACACCTATCGAGTGACTGACATGGTTGAAAAGCCTGAACCAAAAGATGTTTCCACAAATATGGCAATCATTGGGCGTTACATTCTTACTCCTGATATTTTCGATATTCTTCGCAACACGAAACCAGGCAAAGGAGGGGAAATACAAATTACGGACGCCTTACTTATTCAAGCC
>MDSY01059522.1_pt1 | contig 15913 bp, 8 predicted proteins | sample 811131 | NCBI WGS metagenome assembly MDSY01 (sample SAMN05326643, study PRJNA326480) | marine metagenome | isolation source: seawater | place: Atlantic Ocean: South West | collected 2010
CCCACTCCAAGACACCATCAGCGCCAAAGTCAATGCTGGGGTTTGCGGGTTGAATACCACCATATGCACCTGTCTTGAAATCAAAGAGTTGCCAGACATCAGTGGTGTTGTTCGAAGCGGCTATGAATTGCACTTGATAGCCTCCGAATGCGCCACTCTGGCCGAGGAGGTTCAGCGTGTAAGGCAGGGTGATGTTGGACCAATTCTGACTGGCAGAGGTTCGAATCTGGGCTTGTGCAAGGCTTGTTGAAGCGTCGACATAAACCTCAGAAAGAGCTGCCGAGGTAGAAAACCAAGGTGATGTGATTGAATCGTAAATCATCCCATCATAGGATGATGTTTCGATGGCGTAAAACGCTCCGCCGCCGTTTGTTGACCAGGATTCAAAGGCGAAGTCATGGCTGGCTGAAAGTGCGTATTGCCCGTCACCACTGATGGAATGAACGGTTGGCATGCTGCCGTCGATGGCAGGTCCAAAGGCCAACCGAATTTTAATTGAAGAATGTTGATTCCAATCTAGACCATTGGTTGGAATCCATCCGATTCCGTCTCCGTACAGTCCTTCAATCGGTTCACTGGTGGAACCGTCGAGAATGGTCCAGTTCAGGGTGGAACCAGAGGGGAGTTCTGCATCCAAATAAAGCGGCGCCCAAGGACCTTCATTGATCGTTTGGAAGTCATTTGAACCAAATCCAATGCTCGGGCTGGTCCAATCTGCAGATGGAGGCAAAGCGAGGTGGACGTCATCGATGAACCAATAATCACAGCAGGTTCCGGAACCAGAGATTTGTTCGAATCGGATTTGTGTGTTGGCATGCAATGCTGCGGCAGGCAGGGTGCCCATCCACTGTATGTTGGTCCCACCGCTGGTTGCACCCGACCATGTGTTGAGTGTCGTCCATGTGTTCGAAGTAGTCTTGTATTGGACCTTCAAGTCCTCACCAGAATCTGCTTCTTCGCCACATGAAGAGGACCCTTGCCGAATCCAGGCGTGGAGCGGGATGGTGCTCATTCCTGCAAGGTTGACAACAGGCGAGGTAGCGTGCTCAGGTGAGTTGTAGTTCGCCTGTGTTTTGATTGAACCACCAGAACTACCGTTGTAGCCACAAGTGTTGGCGCTGTAGGGCCCGACATAGGTTGCTGTCGACACCGACCAGCCCTGAAGCCCGGTGTTGAAATCCCAAAGCGTGCCGCCACCGTCTCCCGTGAGAACATCATTGGCGCCATAGGTTCCGTTATGAATCGCAGAAGATGCTGACCATGTTGACGTGTCGTCCCAAAGGAAACCAGTCTGTGTGGTTTGCGTCGATGGTTCCATGCCTAAGTGAATGTTTGTGATCGTGGCGTCACTTGGCACATCGACAGTGAACGAGGAGGTAACCAAACCATCACCTGCTAAGAGAAAACTACCGCTTTCTCCTGCAATTGCGGGCGCCACGATGATTTCTGAAAGAACCTGAGAATCTTCCGTTGATTGGTTTTGGCTCAAAACGGTGCTAAGTGGGCCACCAAGCACCATCAAGAGGGTGAGAAACAAGGCCGTTTTCAACGCGGTGGCTTCCCCCATGCAATATGCGTGTCCGTCCAAGAACTTGAAACATACGCTTTCGTTTGACGGCGAGGGCAGGCAATCAGCGTGTTGGCGAGCGTCCTTTCTTAAGAAAAATGTTCATTTTCCGAATGAAGGGAAGGGTGAGGTTCAAGACAATATCACGGTTGGGCGAAGCATGGCTCAACCCAATGGTGCTGGTGAACTGGACGCTGTTGCGCTCGAGACGGCGTTGTTGTCCGCTTGGAAACAGGAAAAGGCCTTCCAAGCCTCCATTGACTCGCGCAGCCATGGTGCCCCATTCATCTTCCTTGAAGGACCGCCTACGGCCAACGGAAAACCAGGCATCCACCACGTTGTTGCTCGAGCCTACAAGGACCTCGTATGCCGCTGGAAAACGATGGAAGGGTTCCAAGTCAAGCGAAAAGGTGGGTGGGACACACACGGTTTGCCTGTTGAAATCGAAGTTCAAAAGAGAATGGACCTGATGTCCAATGAAGCCATCGAAGCCTTCGGCATGGACAACTTCAACCAAGCGTGCCGTGATTCGGTTTGGACCTATGAATCGGCGTGGAGGGAAATGACAGAGAGAATGGCCTACTGGGTCGATCTGGACAACCCGTATGTCACGCTGGAAAACAACTACGTCGAATCCTGTTGGTGGGCTATCAAACAAATGTTCGACAAAGGTTTGCTTTATCGCGGCCACAAAGTTCTGCCTTACTGCCCACAAACAGGCACATCCTATTCCAGTCACGAAGTTGCTTTGGGCTACAAAGAAGTCGAGGAACCTTCGGTTTATGTGAAGTTCAAACTTACCGATGAAGATGCAAGCATCCTCGCTTGGACCACGACGCCATGGACCCTGCCAGGGAACGTTGGATTAGCGGTTGGACCCGAGGTCACCTACGTCAAGGCACGGGTCACAGAACAAGCCGAAAACTGGACAGGTGCTGGTGGAGCTGAAGTTGGCGAAGTCATTATTCTCGCCAAGGATTTGATGAAGGAAGTCCTTCGCCACAATGTCGAGGTAATCGAAGAAATTCAGGGCAAGCAACTTGTCGGGATGAGCTATGAACCATTGTTCCCCGATGCGGTTCCACGCAACGGATCAGAAACGGCATGGACTGTCTTAGAGGCAGACTGGGTCACGACAACCGACGGAACAGGTGTCGTCCACACCGCTGTGATGTACGGTGAAGACGATTACAATCTTGGGATGGCTGCAGGCCTTCCGGCCTACCACACGGTCGGTATGGATGGTGCCTTCATCGAAGGAACCCACGCAGAACTCGATGGAAGGTACGTCAAAGATTGCGACCAAACGGTGATTGAATTGCTTTCTGCCCCCGGTGGAAGCAATGGCAAAGGCCCTGAAAGCGGTCTGTTGTACAGAGAAAAAGCCTACCTCCACGATTACCCTCACTGCTGGCGAACTGGCCACCCGTTGCTTTACTACGCCATGGATTCATGGTTTGTCCGCATGACGGCCGTCAAAGAACGACTTTTGGAATTCAATGATGGCGTGGAATGGGCACCTGATTGGGTCGGTGAAGGGCGATTTGGTGAATGGTTGCGCAATGTGAAAGATTGGGCCATTTCTCGTGAGCGATATTGGGGCACACCCCTTCCAGTATGGCGCAGTGAGAGCGGTCAGATGATTTGTGTTGGATCTATTGAAGAACTTCAAGCAGAGGTTGCAAAGGCCGCTGCTGCAGGCATCGAGAACCCCCCTTGTCCTGATGACGTGGACTTGCACCGACCAATCGTTGATGCGTTCACCCTTGTTGATGATGAAGGAAAACCGATGACACGGGAAACCTTCGTCATGGATTGTTGGTTTGACTCTGGCTGTGCACCGTTTGCCCAATGGCACCATCCCTTCGATGGTCGTGAGACTTTCGATTCCTCTTCCCCTGTGGATTACATCTGCGAAGGTGTGGATCAAACTCGAGGTTGGTTTTACACCCTCCTTGCAGTTTCCACAGCGGTGTTTGACAAACCGGCCTACAAACGATGTTTGAGCCTTGGATTAATTCTCGATGCTGAAGGCAAAAAGATGTCCAAATCAAAGGGCAACATCGTTGACCCATGGGACCACTTCAACCGTGAAGGGGCCGATGCAACCCGATGGTACATGGTGACCGCTGGGGCGCCTTGGAACCCAATGAAGTTCGACCCAAATGGTGTTCGAGAAACCTACGCAAAGATGTTCATGACGTTGTGGAACATTTACAAGTTCCACGCAGATTATGCCGCATTGGATGGATTTGACCCCGAGGCGAGTTCAGTTGACGTCGATGATCGTCCGATTCTCGACCGATGGATCCTCTCACGCCTTGCCACAATTGCTGAAGGCTACCACAACGATTTCGTATCATGGAACTTCCACAAAGCCTGCAGGGATTTGGAAGATTTCGTCGTGAACGATCTGTCAAATTGGTACGTTCGACGAAGTCGGCGACGCCTTTGGGACGATGCTGAATCTACCGACAAACTCGCTTGCCAACACACACTGCATGAAGTGTTGATCACCGTATGCAAACTGATGGCACCCGTCAGCCCGTTCATGGTCGATGTCATTCATCGCAACCTTGCTGGCGACACCGTTCATCAAGCCGCTTGGCCACTTGGCACACCCGGTGGCTTAGAGGGAGCAACAGCTGATGCTTGGGACAAAGAAGCAGCGGCAGCAACTGCTCAACTGCCACCCAAGGATGAGGAGCTTGAAGCTTCGATGGCTCTTGTACGGGAACTGGCAGAAGTTGGCCGCCGCATCCGCATCGATGCAGGGCGAAGGCAACGCCTTCCATGCGCCCAAGGCTGGATTGTAGCAGGCCCTGAGTTGGAAGAGTTCCACAGCATTCTCGCTGAAGAGTTAAACGTCGAAGCCATTGAAATCGAACAAGATTTGGATCGCTTCCAACGCATTGAACTGGCTCCAAACTTCAGAGCACTGGCCCCAAAGGCGCGTGCAAATGTCAACGCCGTTGCGAATGAAATTAAATCAGCACAAGATCCTGAGGCCATGCTTGCATCGATTCATGCGGGTGAATGTGAAATCATGGGTGTAGCCATTGAAGTGACAGATGTGGAATTGAAACGCGTCGAACGCCAAGGTTTTGCTGCCTCCACCGTCCAAATAGGGCAGGGTGAAGAAGCGACACACATCAGCCTGGTGCTGGACATGAACGATACCCCTGAGTTGCTTTCCAAAGGATTAGCGAGGGACATTACTCGAAGAATCCAAGCCAAGCGAAAGGCATTGAACTTAGAAATTGAAGCAACCATTGATTTGGAAGTGTGGTTGAACAACGCCCCGGAACTTTTCGCTAACGACCAACAGTGGATTGTCACGGAAACCCGGTGCTCAGGAGCGATATTCCACCCGGCGTCGGATGAACCCGTCGAAGGCAGTGATACCTTCGAAGTGGATGGCACAACCGTATGGTTCACAGTGATTTGAGGACGGTTGTTGCATGAGGATTGTATCCTTGGTTCCAAGCCTCACACTCACCTTGTTTGAATTGGGCTGCAGCATCGATGAGGTTGTCGGGCGTACCCCATGGTGCATCCACCCTGCAGAAAAGGTAAGCAAGGTCCCTGTTGTTGGAGGGACAAAAACGCCGAACATTAAGAAAATCCTCTCAGCCAATCCAGACCTTGTGGTGCTGGATCGTGAAGAGAACCCCAAAGCCGTCTACGAGCAGTTGATTGAAGCAGGAATTGAAGTTTTTGTGTGCACTGTTGAACACCCAAAGGATGTGCCTCAATTGCTCAGGGAATTAGGAGGGAAAATCAATCGGAAAAAAAGTGGCGAGGCTTGGGCTTCAGCGCTTGAAGTTCTCTTGCAGGAGTTGCACCTCAACCCGCTACCACCATCAAGAGTAGCGCCAATGATTTGGCATGACCCCCTGATGTCGGTGGGACCACACAAGTATGCAGGAGGCGTGCTCACAACATTAGGCCTGCAGGTACCGGCCTTGGTTGAAGGCGGAAATGGCTACCCTGTTGTCACACCTGAACTCTTGATGCATCACGGTATTGAGGGCTTGTTGCTTTCCAGCGAACCCCACCCATTTGCTCTGGAAGAAGGTGAGGCCATCGCAGCAAAGGTGAGTGAACTCGGTGGTCCAAAAATATGGTCGAAGTGCATCGACGGTGAAGCGCTAACATGGTTTGGAACCCACACCGCATCAGGCCTTGAGTCCCTTCGTTTAGCACTTCAATGACCCATCATGTTCACAAGCACAGTGAATCGACGCCTTCAAATTCCACCGCTTGAACCCTTTACCATGCGTCGAGTCGTCATGAGTGTTCTTTTGATGACCTCGATGGTCTTGGCTGGCTGCTTTGGTTCAGGAGAATCCATTGCCGCTGAAGCAAGCCCTGAACCGATTTGGGACACCTACGCCCTCATCGATTCAACACCGCACGAAGATGCAAGGATGTTCCTCACCGTGGATTTGATGACCAACCAAACCACGAATACTTCGTGGGCGGTGTTTGACAAAACCAAGGGTGGCAACTGTTGTGAACACTACATCGCCACCTCCATTGAAGGTCAGATCATGAACATCGGTGGAGAATATCCAGTGTATTCAATGGACCGTGGACATGCTTGGGACACGTACATTCCAGGATTTATTCCCGACACGCAATGCCGCACTTTTGTTCCGACCAATGAAGGGCAAGAAGGACTTGGGGAAGGCAGCATCGTCCAAGCTACAAACGGGGATATCCTTTCGATGTCGTGGTTCCCATACCTCGGGGCGGACTTGAAATTGGACAAGTTTTACGCCATTCTTTATGATGAATCCGAAGACGAATGGAGTTGGTGTTACAATCGTATTACCGAGCCTTTCTACGACCGATCTTGGCAAGTGGAAGTCATCGGACCAATTTCTTCGAGCCTTGGCAACGGGGAATGGGCGAGCGTCGTTGTGTCAAACTTCTGGCATCAAACCCAAGATGCTGGCGGCCAAATCAGCGTTGATGGACTCAACTATTACCCCTTCCAATTCCCTGGACGGGATGGTGGAGAACCTTCCATTGAACTGGATTTGGACTTCACACAAGCAGACTTGCCCGCCTATTGGGATGTGAATAAGCCCCACAAGGAAATGCGAGCCTTCCCCGTCCCGAGCGGAGGCCTGTTGTTCCCAAGTTACTTCGACAACGGCAACGCCGCTTACATGGATACCACACTTTCTTGGAACGAATTGGAAGTTCAGTTCCCTTCCGAATACTGCCAGATTGACAGTGCGGGCGCACTGCACTGTGTTGCCAATACGGGCACCAGCTTCACCCACTACCTCTCGATGGATGGAGCACAAACATGGACCAACCAATCCTATGACATCGGTTCGATGGGCACCCAAGTGGAAGAATGGGAATTCCAATCCAATGGTGATTTGGATTTGTTTGTGCTCAATGTTCGCTATCAAAGCAGCACAGGACCTGATGTCGACACAGTGTACCATGTTCGCGGCTACAGCGACAGCTTGGCCCCAGACACATTGACCTACATTGGGCAAGGCGATCTTGATTCAACATCAGGTGCTGGAAATGATATTCGATTCGACTTCGCATCGTTGGCGATTTTGAACGACGGTGGCGTCGTCGTGGCTTATCACGATTCGACTGACCCTGACCCATTATTTGCGGTTGAGCTCGAACTGCCAAATGCCTGAATCTGAAGGACTGTTGTCGAAGAAAAACAGTGGTCAAAACCACTTCAATTTCACATCTCTAAGCCAAGGGACAGCAATATCCTCAAAAGCCCTTGACAAACGATGGGCTTCATGGTTCTAAGCGCATTGCCGGGTGTCGGCGAACGATTGGCAAAGAAAATCACCGAACATTTTGGTGACGAAGAAGAAGCACTTGCTTCGCTCCGTCATGGTGATATTGCACGCGTGGCGGAAATTGATGGTGTCTCTCCAAAGCGCGCTTTATCGCTGGCTCGTCTGGTCGCAGGCGACTCTGGCTCCTTCCTCGCTACAAAAGAAGCAGAGCGCTTGCACAAGGACATCCTTGCACACATTCAATCCTATGCGTCAGCATCTGCTACTCGCCAGCGCATGCAACTTTTGATGCCCGTACAAGATCCATCAGCACGCAGAAAGAAATCGCAGGCAGCCATGGACTTTGCCAGTGCCGATCCAACCCGAATGGACCGACTTGTTGCCATCCTCAAGGCCCTGGGCCAAACCCGTCACAGCACCGAACGTTACGAACGGGTCGTGGTCAGTAAATCCCCAATGGACCACCTCAAGAAGTGGTGCAGGGTTCTTCAGCCTGGTGACGGGGAAACTTGGAAGGATTACACCGTGTTCAAACTCGTAACTTGGATTGGTGCAGGTGGACCCGCAGACCCTCCGAAAGGTTGGGTTGTTCTCGGTGCAAACCCGGCACCTGAGATGGTTGTCCCTGAGCGGACCATTGATTGGTTTCGAAACAATCAACGCCCCTTGTCTGCTTTGGTCGCCCTTGTCGAAGACGCGCAAGAAGGAGACGAAGGACATTCATTCTTAGCAGCCATACACGCTGCCGTCGGAGGGCTTGAACGTTTACCAGAATGGCTGAACAGCATTGATGAACAAGGCGATTTGGAAACCATCGCTGATGTCAAGGATCGTCTGTGGAAGATTGCCAAAGCCCTCGAAGCCAACGTCAACGATGAGGTTGCTGAGGCAATGAACAACGCGAAAATGGACCTGAGTGGAAGTGAACTTTTAGAGGCATTATCGGATGGTGCTGCCTTCCAAAGAAAACTCAGGCAAGCCACCAGCGAAGTGATTACGGACGCAATGGAAGCCGCAAAACAACAACTTGCTGTGGAACTTGAAGGAACTGGTGTTCGAGTGCCTTATTCGATATTTGCCAAAGATTGGCCTGCTAAAATCGATCGTAAAGTAATTGATGAACTCGACAACGCACTGGGCGTCAACCTCGCTTCTGGCGAAACGGAACGCATGTTGACCTTAGCAAAGAACTTGGGTCCACTTCAGAACCGGTGCGAGGAAGCGGTTCGTAGCCTCATCGAACTTGATCAGTGGGTTGCTGTAGCCCGTTGGGCAATTGAGCATGGCTGCATCATGCCCGTATTAGCCGACCATGGCATTCACATCAAGCAAGGACGACACCTGCTTTTGGGCGTCGAACCCGATGCGGTCACCTACGGACTTGGCCAATGTGCACAAAAGGAGGATCAACAATCCTTAGCCCTGTTAACCGGTGCAAATTCTGGTGGCAAAACTACGCTTCTAGAGTTGTTGGCACACACTTGTATTCTAGCACACATGGGCTTACCCGTACCAGCAGACTACGCTGTTGTTGGCCAGGTTGAAGCATTGCATATTCTGGCGAAGGCAGGTGGTACCCAAAGCGCGGGGGCTCTTGAGCAAACCCTGGTCGAACTTGCCACAGTGGTCAGTGACCCCACGCCAAAACTGATCCTTGCAGATGAACTTGAAGCCATCACTGAGCCTGGAGCTGGTGCCCGAATCATTGCTGGCATGCTCTTGGCAGCGGAGGCCCAAAAGGACACCACAATGATGCTTGTCACACACTTAGCGCCGTCGATCATCGAGGCCACAGGTCGAGTGGATTTGCGAGTTGACGGCATAGAAGCCACAGGATTGGATGCAGACCTGGAACTCATGGTCGACCGCACACCTAAGCGCAATCATCTCGCTCGCTCCACGCCAGAACTCATTGTCAAGCGCTTGGTTGAGCGAAGCAAAGGCCATGCGCAAGACTTGTTCAGGGACATCCTCACGATGTTCCAATGATCAGCAAATGCGCCCTGCGTCGACGCTGTACTCATGCATCGGTGCTTGGAACAGATCATCACATGTACGGTTGACGAGGGGGAGCGTAAGGGTCGAAGCAGCCCAGTTGATGGTGTAGCCGCCAACTGCTGCAGGTGATGGAACATAGTCATCACCGGTCTGTGAGAGTGTGATGTGAATGGATTCACCAGCTTCGAGGTAGACATCCATTGGCATGAATTCCATCTTGGCAGTTACCGTAGTGAAGGCTACGAGGGCTAGATTACCATCCCGTCCTCCGTCTGCGAACCTAAAGTCCATCACGGCATGGCCCAAGTGAATTCCAGAATCATCCTTCATCTCAAGGAAGGCGTGACCGCCATTTGCAGTGTGGGGTGTCACATCGATGTGGAAAGTGGGCATGCCAGCGATGTGCACATCGCGGTCGAAGGGTCCGTAAGTCATGGACAAGGAATCGAACGACGTCAAACCAATTGATGCCCCATCAGGATTCATTTCCGATGCTGCAATCGGGAAGTATTCAGTGTCTGGAGCAGGGTAAGTTGCCTCAAACCTCCAACCACCACGGTTGTCTTGCATTTCAACACCCAAGGTTGGGGCACGGCCCTCTCCCTTCAGGTACCAATCGAACCAGTAGAGCATTTCATCAGCCCAGTCCCATCGCAATGTGTAGGGGTAAGCCTCAGCACCTTCGCCAGCAGGTAGGCCTTGATGACCAGAAAGTCGGTCTGGGTAATCGTGGGCCCATTGACCCGCCAAGGTCTTGACTTCAATGCCTGCATCGTCGACAATTTGGTGTGTTGGAAAGGCCATGTGAGGGTCAACGTTCCAATCCTGCATGCCTTGAATGATGTACACTGAACCATTGTAGTTCTCGACCACGCGGTCAAGGAAGGAGCGAGAAGTCCAGTAGTCATTACCCGCATAATCGACCATACCTCCAGAGAGGTAGGCAGCAGGTCCGTTTGCGTAGCCTTGAATGTAGCCTTCGCAGAGGTTTTCGCTGTCCTCCGTATCACCATCGATACCAAATGAACCGTAGACGCCATTGTGCATGATCATGCCACGAGCTTCCATGCTACCGTTGCGCCACATGAGTTCATGAACGCCAATCAACCCAGACATGGGGACGATGGTTGCCAAGTGTGGATTACCAAAAGTTGCTGCTTGCCACGGGGTTGAACCATCATAGGATTTGCCGATGAGCCCGACGTTCCCATTGGACCAACCTTGGGTTCCAAGCCAAGTCACCGCAGCATCGATACCGCGTTGTTCGTCGGTCCCCATCAAGTCCATGCAGTGGTTTGATTCTCCAGTGCCAAACACCGACACTTGAGCCACGCCGTAGCCGTGTGGAACGTAGTTTTCAATGAGCATTCGACCGAGCCGGTCTGCTGGTGTGAGTGCATCCACATCGCCGTCGTTATAGTACGGTCCAACTTCAGCAATCACTGGTACTTGACACGCTTCAGAAACGTTTCCAGCTTCCCAATCGCACCCTTCGATGACAGGCAGCCAGAGTCCAAGGTGCACCTCAGCGCCTCCTGTTGCTCCTGCACCACCATCTGCGAGGGTGATCGAAGGAACTGGAACAAACACAGAGCGAACAGTGTCGATGCCGTACGAGCCATTCATGGTGACACGAGCGAACACATCGCTGTCATCATAGACCATTTCGGTTCGATCCCATGGTTCCGCATACACGTCATAAAGCGGTGCTGCGGGCTCATCTCCGGCTTCCTGTTCGCCAAAACAACCAGAAAGGCTTGTGGTGAGCAAGACGAACAAAATGAGCCAAGGCCTCAGGTTCATGCTCCTACGGGACACTGTGTGATTTTTGAACACATTGGTTCGATGCTGTGGCAGTTTGGTTCACTCCGCCGACTCTTCAGCCTCTTTTTGAGATTTGATTTCTGCCCGAACTTCATCCATATCCAGTGTTCCAAGTTTTGTAACCAAATCTCGCAATGCGTCCTCCGGTAGCGCCCCGGGTTGCATGAACACACCGATTCCTTCCTTGAAGGCAATCGTTGTTGGAATGGAACGTATATTGAACGATTGGGCGAGTTGGGGTTCTGCTTCTGTGTCGATCTTGCCGAATACAACATCTGGGAAGTCTTCTGAAACACGCTCGTAGACCGGACCGTATGCTTTGCAAGGTCCACACCAAGCAGCCCAGAAGTCGAGAAGAACGAGGTTGTTGTTTTCAATCGTGTCGGCGAACTCTGATTCGGTAAGGTTGATTGCGGCCATGGCAACCTGCGGGTATCGGAGGTTCTTCAATATCACCGCATCAAAGCGGGCCGACGAGTTCATGTGCTCACACCTCAACGCTCATCCATGCGAATCATTCGTGGTGCCGCCGTGGCCATGTTTTTGTTGATGCTCCTGCCAAGCTTATCTGTTGCTTCAATGCAAGAAGAAAACACGACTCAAGGCCGAGAATCAACGATTCAAGTCTCAGAACTGTTCATCAGTCCAAATAATTTGGTCTCGAATGAAACCTCACAGAACGTCTATGGGGCAGTGGATTGGAATGCAGATGGAGAATACGGGAAGTATTCTGATCAATTCATTGAATTGTGGAATCACGGATCAACAGCCGTGGATGTTTCAGACTGGCAATTGTCCCTCACCAGTGGCAGCCCGCCCTGTCAGTTAGCCTGGAACACCACGGTTCCTGCTGACGGTCGAATCTCAATTTTTAGCGCAGATTCTGGACTCTTGCTCTCCTACTTTGACGGAGATACGGCCACCATTAGCGATTCAAATGGCATCGCAATTGACAGCATGTCTTTTCCTGCCCAAGACTCATGGTATGGGCAATCTTACATCGAAGATGAAAACGGTGCATTGAGCAAAGTGTCACCAACGCCAGGATGGGCACCTGACGGACCAGAATCCACAACCGCAATGAACATTGTTCGGTGCTACAACATCCCAGAACCAACCACCAGCAACGCATTCCTGCTCAAGGGCAGGGTCGTGACAATGGACGGGGAATCAAACGTGTTGAATCAAGGCAACGTCATGGTGCGAGATGGGAAAATCACTGGCGTTTGGTCCACTGGTTCGGCCATCCCAAGCGGTGTGGACCTCACGGATGTCCCTGTGATTGAAACAGAGGGGACCATCTACCCAGGTCTGATTGACCTTCACAACCACATGCACTACAATCACATTCCACTGTGGGATTTTGAAGTTCACCTCAATGACAACCAGAAATCTGCTGAAGGCGGCTACACAAACCGCGGCCAATGGGGCGACAACTATGATTACGGACCAAGCATCACTTGGAACAAGAACAATGTCCAACAAAACAACCGTTGGGGTATGGCGACAGAGCAAATGAAGTACGCCGAAGTTCAAGCCATCGCTGGTGGAGTTACTGCTGTCCAAGGATCCCCTTCGGGCAACGATGCTTGGGACAGCACACTCTCTCGAAACGTTGAGTTATACAACTTTGGCAAGGACAACATCGTCACCTGCGCCGTCTGTGGATGGTATGAGTCTGATTACAACTCTAACGGCAAGATTGCAGACTTCAATGATGGAGACCTCGAAGCGTGGTTTATCCATTTATCCGAAGGCGTTGACCAGACAAGCAGGAATGAATTCGATTTGCTGAATGAAAAGGGTCTGCTGGCTCAACCAACCGTTGTAATCCACGGTACTGCTTTGACTCCATCTCAATTCGGAGAAATGGCAGCGGTCGGCTCAAACCTCGTATGGTCGCCACTTTCGAACCTCTTGTTGTACGGAAACACCACTGATGTAAGGGCTGCAGACAACGCAGGAGTGCAAATCTCACTTGCACCAGACTGGGGTCCAAGTGGGTCCAAGTCAAACCTTCATGAATTGAAAGTGGCGGATCTTTGGAACACTGAAGTCATGAACAATCACTTCACGAATTACGAGTTGGCTGAAATGGTCACTTCAAACCCTGCAGCAGCGGCGAAATGGCAAGATTATGTTGGCCAACTCAAAACTGGAATGGTTGCAGACATGGTGGTGATTGACACCTTCCATGAAGATCCATACCGGAACCTGATTGAAGCGATTGACGCTGATGTCCGACTCACCATCGTTCAAGGAAAGGCGCTGTTCGGAGATGAAGACATCATGACCTCGATTAAGGGCAACGATTGGGAACCAATTCAAGGTGGGGGCGTTTCCAAGGTCGTTGACATCACATCCACTTCAGTTGTAGACGGGAGCCAATCATTTGCTAGCATCGAAGAAGGACTATCAATGGCCATGCGAAATGAATTGAGCGACATTCGTGAACACTGGTCTGAAGTTGCGGACATGTCCACCGATCAGGAAGTACAATCCTACCTCGATGATGCGTTCGATGGTGACTACAGAGACGGTGTTTCGCATCTTAAGAACATGACACTCGACCCAATTTTCACCACCGGTGATGAACGATTCTTTGATGTTATCAATCGGTCTTCTTGGGCAAACACTCACATTGATTTGAGCAAACTCTACGCTTACTATGCCGTAGATATGGATCAAGATGGTGACAGAACAGGTGCTGAAGTCACACTTCCTGAAGACACTGGAAACCCAGGAGGGAACACGGGTGGTAACGATGACGGCAACACAACCCCTGGCGATAACACCGGTAGCGATCAAACTGGTGATGGTGGCACAGATACCACCGATACGCCTGGCAATGGCGATGGTACAACCATTGTTCTGTGTGAAGACGGAAGCACCCCTCCATGCCTCACGAATCCTAACACAGGCAACGAAGATACAACAGATGCGGATGTCGATTCCAGCAACAGTGAAGACGTCCAACAGAACGCGAAGATTGCGCTTGTCGGCATCATTGCCGTTATGGGTATCGGCTTGTATCTAATCAGTAAGACTGGCGGCGAAGATCTAAACTTGAGTGATGAAGCACAAATCGAGAAGATATGGGACGCTGATGAACTTGATGTCGATTTGCCAAAGAGTGACATGGAAGAACCCGAATTCGTACCTGCGCCTCCTCCAATTGAAGCACAGAGCCCTCCAGAATCAAAAGAGGAAGATTGAATCTCAAGCCAGATCCCATGTGGGGCCTGAAGGTGTGTCGGTAACAACAACACCGAGTTCACTAAGTTCATCCCGAATTTGGTCTGCGCTGGCCCAATCTTTGGACGAGCGTGCTTCTGTACGTTTCAGCAAGAGGCCTTCAACTTGTTCGGCAATGGCCTCCTTGCGCGGATCAGCTTCGGGTTCAGCCAATGCCATCTCTCGAGTTGGAAGTACTCCCAGTACGGTTCCAGCAGTTTCTTCAAGCCAATCCACCGCATAATGAGCAAAGGCATCTACGTCCGCATCATCAAGGTCTCCGGTGAGGGTTTTCATCATCTCACGAACCGCCCCGAGCACCTTTGCAACTGCTTCTCTACTGTTGAAGTCATCATCCATGGCGCGAGCAAACCCCTCACCCATCTTCTCAAGAAGGCCGAGTGATTTCGAAAGCGGGAGCGAGGACGTGATGTCTGCGTGTGGCAACTCGACCGGAGATTCTGTGCTTCGTGCTTTGAGCAAGGCAACATAGGTCTCAAGCACTTTGTTGTAGTTGCGTTCTGCATTTTTCAGCAATGTTTCGTTCATGTCGATAGGTGAGCGGTAATGAGCGTTGACCAAGGCAAAGCGAAGCACCATGGCATCCACCTTTTCCAAAATATCTCGAATGGTCCAGAAGTTCCCTAACGATTTGCTCATTTTTTCGCCATCAATGTTGACAAAACCGTTGTGTAACCAGTGATGGACCACGGGACTGCACCCCGTATGGCATTCTCCTTGGAAGATTTCTGCCTCATGATGGGGGAAGCGCAAATCATGGCCGCCGCCATGGATATCGAACTGAGATCCAAAGTGGTCCATGCTCATTGCTGTGCATTCAATATGCCAACCTGGACGGCCTGGCCCCCACGGAGAATCCCATGTTGGCTCGCCGGGTTTTGCCGCTTTCCAAAGGGCGAAGTCCTTGTGATCGCGTTTACCAGAACCCGTCCCTTCAACACGTCCGCCGGCTCCAGACCGTACTGCTTCGATGTTTTGCCCAGTCAGGGCACCATACTTTTCGGGAGCGGATTCAATGTCAAAATAGACGCCATCATCAGCTGCGTATGCATTCCCTTTATCGATCAAATCCTGAGTAATATGAATCATCTCATCCACATACTCAGTGCACCGAGGGTAATCGTCTGCCCGTAGAATGTTGAGCGCATCCATATCCTCAAAGTAGGCTTCGATATTAGCGTCAACGAGTGCTTTCCAGTCGCCGTCTAATTCATTTGCTCTGACGATAATTTTGTCATCGATGTCTGTAAAGTTTTGAACATAATGAACATCATAGCCTGAAGATTCAAGCCATCGATGAATTAAGTCGAAGGCCAAATAGCACCGGGCGTGCCCAAGATGACAGCGGTCATACACCGTCACGCCACACACATACATCGATACCTTTCCCGGTTCCATTGTCGAAAAGTCGACTTTTTTTCGTCGACGGGTGTCGTGGAGGCGAAGAGGCATGCGATACGGTCTCCGGTGTGACCTTCCG
>MDSY01082408.1_pt1 | contig 15903 bp, 17 predicted proteins | sample 811131 | NCBI WGS metagenome assembly MDSY01 (sample SAMN05326643, study PRJNA326480) | marine metagenome | isolation source: seawater | place: Atlantic Ocean: South West | collected 2010
CTAAATCTTTCATTTAACTTAGTTCCTTTGGTAATGCTCTTAAGCTCAACTTGATTAAATGCTCCTCCTTTACCGGGTTTTACGTGTTGAATTTTTAACACATTCCAACAATCATTTTTGTGTTCAATAATCATTCCTGGTTTTATTTCATTAGCAAGTATTTTCATTTAAAAAACTTTCTCAAAGCAAACTCTGGTTTTAGAGCAGGGTTATTCCAAATAAAACTTGATAATGCAATATAATTCGCACCTTTTGCTATCAGCTTTTTGTAATTTTTATCCGTAATACCACCTATTACAACTATTGGAGAATTAGATTTTCTTTTTGCATAGTCAATAATTTTTAATTTAGCTTTTTTAGCTCCTGGTTTTAGTTTGGATTTAAAAAAAGAACCTATGGCAATATAGTCTGCTTCATCTTTGATAGCTTGGTCAATTAATTTTTTTGAACCATGACACGTTACCCCTACAACTCCTTTTTTAAGTATATTTCTAGTTATTTTATATGCTGTATCTTTTTGCCCAATATGACAACCATCAGCCTTAACTAATTTTGCAATTTTAGGACTATCATTTATTATAAGTTTAACTTTAAATTTTATTGTTATTACCCTTATCTTTTTCGCGATCTGAATTATTTTATTTTTTGAAATATTTTTTAACCTTAACTGAAAAAAACTTACTTTTTCAGAAGATAAAACTTTTGATAAGGAGGAGTAAAAACTATTGTTTATTTTTTTTGGAGATATTAGATATATAAATTTTTTCTTTTCTTTGTTTTTTAACAATTGTTTAATCTTCTAAATTGTTTGACCATTTACCTTGAGCTGCGAGTGTGCACATATTTGCTCTATGATTAAATATTTCTTGAGTACCTTTAATATTATTAATGTCTTTAGACCAAAATTTTAATGCACTTTGTTGCAAGGCCCTTCCAAAAGAATAAGTCATAATAAAATTTGTATTATTGTTTTTATTTATTAGATTTAAGTTTTCCGTAGCGTCTTTTTCTGTTTGCCCACCAGATAAAAATGCTATTCCAGGAACTTCAGTAGGTACAGATTCTTTTAGACATTTCAAAGTTAATTTGGCAATCTCTTCATTTGTGATTTTTTCACCTGAGATTGTCCCTGGTAAAATCATATTTGGCTTTAAAATCAATCCTTTTAAATCTACCTTATGAAGTTCTAGTTCCTCAAAACATTTTTTTATTACTTCTGAAGTTATTTTAAAACAATCTTTCGCAGTATGTTTTCCATCCATTAAAACTTCTGGCTCGACAATAGGGACCATTCCACACTCTTGAACAAGAGCCGCATACCTTGCTAAGGCATGTGCATTTGAATGAATTGCCATTTTACTTGGTGATTTATTTGTTACGATGTAAACTCCTCTCCACTTTGTAAATCTAGCCCCAAGTTTATAATATTCTTGAAGTCTTTCTCTTAAACCGTCCAGTCCTTCAGTGATTTTTTCTTCTGAAGAGCTAGCAAGAACTTTTGCACCTGTATCTACTTTTATTCCGGGTACAGCGCCCATGCTAGAAATTAATTCTGGCACTGTTTTTTTTAAACTTGTAATTTGTTTAATTGTTTCATCAAACAATATGACACCTCCTATACATTTTTTCATACTCTCTGATGAAAAAAGTGTTTCTCTAAATAAAAGTCTATTTTCTGGAGTCGACGGAACATTAATATTCTTCAATCTTTTTGTCATTGTTCCAGTGCTTTCGTCAGCAGCTAAAATACCTTTTCCATTTTGTAAAATATTTATGGCAATTTTATTTAGTTCAAGCATAATAAATTTCTATTTTAAAACACTTAGACCAGGCAAGTCTTTTCCCTCAAGATATTCTAAAAATGCACCGCCTGCTGTTGATAAGTGCGTAAATGATAATTTTTCCTTACATTTGTTTATTGCAGATATTGTGTCTCCACCCCCTACTATAGAAATTAAAGATTTGTTTTTAGTGTTTTCTGAAATTCTTTTTGCAATTGAATTTGTTCCGAATTCAAAATCTTTATTTTCAAAATAGCCAGCAGGACCATTCCACAAAACCGTATTTGATGTATCAAGAATATTTTCAATTTTTTCTACTGTTTTAGGTCCAATATCTAAAATTATTTCATCTTTTTTTACATCATTTAGATTTCTTGAAGCCACAGTGCCCTGATAACTTTTTGAAACATTGCAATCCAAAGGCGTTATAATTTTACAGTTATATTTTTTTGATTCATTTATTATGCTTTCAATTATTTCATTAGAACCCTTTTCTACTAGTGACATCCCAATTTCTAGCCCTTTGTAAACTAAAAAATTATTTGCCATCGCTCCAACGATTACAATATTATTTGTTTTCTTAATTAAATTAAAAATAACTTTTATTTTTGTAGAAATTTTTGAACCTCCTATTATACAAGTTGTTGGATCTTTTTTATTCTTAATTATCATATCTATTCCCTCGATTTCTTTTTTTAACAAGGGGCCAGCATAAGTATTCTTAATAAATTTTGTAATATTATGTATCGATGCTTGTTTTCTATGTGAGCTAGAAAAAGCATCATTTACATATATTTCACCTAACGATGCAAGATTGCTTGCAAAGTTTTCGTCATCTTCTTCTTCACCTTTATAAAATCTAATATTTTCTAACAAAAGAATTTCACTTGATTTTAAATATGAAAATTTGTTTTTAGTTTCTTTATTTATTTCTCCCGTAAAAAAATAAATATTTGTTTTAAGTTTCTCTTTTAAATATTTATAAATTGGCATCAAAGACAAATTTTTGTCACTAGGTCCTTCTGGTCTACCTAAATGAGATATAATAACAATTTTTGCTTTTTTCTGGACCAAATAATTTAGAAAAGATAAAGCTTGAGTTATTTTCGTTTCATCTTGTATCTTTTTATCTTTTATAGGAACATTTAAGTCTAATCTCAAAAGTATTATTTTATTTTCAATTTTTGGGTCCGTGGGAAAGTATTTGATTCCAGCCATTATTTTTTATTTATTTTCTAAGCATATTTTGAACAAGGTTAACTATTTTTTCTGGAGTCAAATTAAAATAATCATACACCTCTTTGTAAGGAGCGCTCTCACCAAATGAGTCAATACCTAGACATGTACCTTTATTTTTTACATACTTTTGCCAACAACTTACACTTCCAGCTTCAATCGTAATTATCAGAGTATCTCTTTCAAGAATTTTTTCTTTATAAACCTCCGTTTGTTTGTCAAATAATTCTTGGCACGGCATTGAAACCACTTTGGAATCAATATTATTTTCTTTAAGTAGTCTCTGAACATCTATAGCTAGCTCAACCTCAGAACCAGACGCAACTAAAGTCACTTTGTTATCATGGGAAGTTATTTTAACTTCATAAGCTCCAAAGGCGCATTTATTTTCTTTAGAAAAATTTGGATTGATATATGGAAGTTTTTGTCTGGATAGAGCAATAGCGCTAGGAGTATTTTTGCTTTTTAATGCTAATTCCCAGCACTCTAAAACTTCGTTCATATCTGCAGGACGAAAGACATTTAAATTAGGAATAGATCTTAAACCAGAAAGTTGCTCTATTGGTTGGTGAGTAGGGCCGTCTTCACCAAGACCAATCGAGTCATGTGAAAAAACATAAATAACTTTTAAACCCATCAAAGCTGATAATCTTATAGAGGGCTTACAATAATCTGAAAAAATTAAAAAAGTTCCACCATACGGAATTAACCCAGCGTATAAAGCTATACCATTCATTGTAGAAGCCATTCCATGCTCTCTCACACCGTAGTGAATATAATTGCCATTAAAATTTTTTGATGAGATTACTTTAGAGTTAATGGTTTTAGTGTTGTTTGAACCGCTTAAGTCTGCAGAGCCTCCGATTAGCTGAGGTAAAAGAGATGAGATACTCTCAATTGCAGAAGATGAACATTGCCTTGTTGCCATGCTTGGTTTTGACTCAAAATACTTTTCTTTTTCATCGTTAATTAAATTTTCAATTTCTTTAAAATTAGATATTGTTTCAAAATTATAAAATTCAGATTTTATTTTTTGATCTTTTTTGTTTAATTTTTTTTCCCAATTTTCTTCCAACTTAGCTCCATTATTTCCTATCTCACGCCAAGAATTTAAAATATCATCCGGCACTTGAAAAGGCTGGCTCTTCCATTTTAATTTTTTTCTAACTAAAGCTATTTCATCCTCACCCAAAGGAGATCCATGTGACGAAGCTTTTCCAGATTTATTTGGAGAACCAAAACCAATAATTGTTTTACAAGATATTATACTTGGCTTGTTAGATTTTTTTGCTTTTTCAATAGCTTTTGATATATGTTTTTCATTATGTCCATTAACTTCCTGAAAATTCCATCCGTAAGACTCAAACCTTTTTTTGTAATTATCTGACACACTCAAGGATGTAGGTCCATCTATAGAAATTTTATTATTATCGAAGAGAACTATTAAATTTTTTAACTTTAAGTGTCCAGCTAAACTCATTGCTTCATGGCTAATCCCTTCCATAAGATCGCCATCGCTTGCAATTACATAAGTTTTATTATCAATTAAATTCGAACCAAATTTTTTTCTAAATATCTCTTCTGCAATTGCCATCCCAACAGAGTTCCCAAGGCCTTGACCAAGTGGTCCAGTTGTAGTTTCAATTCCAGTTCCTTTTTTATACTCTGGGTGTCCTGCACAAATTGAATTTATTTTTCTGAATTTTTTTATGTCTTCAATAGAAATACTTTTGTAACCCGTTAGGTAAAGTAATGAATATAAAAGCATTGAACCATGCCCGGCAGATAAAATAAATCTATCACGATTTATCCAATTCGGGTTTAATGGATTAAACCTCAGGTGGTATTTAAATAATACAGCAGCTACGTCTGCCATTCCCATTGGCATTCCAGGGTGGCCAGAGTTTGCTTTTTGCACAGCGTCAATTGATAAAAATCTTATTGCGTTTGCTAATTGATAAATTTTTGTGTTCACTATTTAATAACCTATATAGATTTAAATTCTCTAATTCAATAATATGGTATAAAAAAAATAAAATGAATAGTTTAAAAGATAAGGAAAAAAATTTAAGCAACCTAGTTGAAAAAGTAAGTAATTTATCACTTAGTTATTCACAGTCGTCAGTTAATTTTGATAAAATAAAGACTGAGCAGAATCAATTAGAGGGTGAAAAAAAAGTTTTAGAAAAAAACTACGAAGAGCTTTTAAGGGAACACAAATATTTAAAAGAAAAAATTTTGAGACTGCAAGATGAAATAAAAGTAAAATCAAATTTAGAAAAAAAATTTAACAGTGATATAGATGAATTAAACCAGGAAACACAAAACCTGGTAGAGGAGATTGAAAAATGGCAAATGTAAATGTTAAATTTAACAACAGAGATTACCTGCTTTCTTGTGACGATGGACAGGAAGAGTCTTTAAAAAAATTAACAACCTTTCTAGACAAAAAATATAGCAATCTTAAAGACAAACTTGGAAACATAGGTGAGAACAAACTTTTGCTTATAACCACAATTCAATTAATAGACGAGTATTTTGATTTAAAAGAAAGAGTTAGTTTACAAAAACTCAAACAGGACAAGCTGTCAGAAAAATTTACTGAATTAAAGTCTTTGGCACTTAGCTACAAAGATAAGAAAGATTTAGAAATAAAGAAACTTAATTTAGAAATTGATAATTTCAGAATAATGGCAGAAGAGAGTAACAATTTGTATGAGTCAATGTTAGATAGGACTACTAAATCACTAGAAAAAATAATTGAAAATACTGGATCTACTACTAAAGTTCAGTAAATGTTTGAAAAACAAAAATTAAGAATAAAATTTTTAAAGATAAGAAAAAAAAAATATTTTGAAGTAAACAATAATTATTTTACTCCACTAGAAAAACTTATAAGTAAAATTTTTAAAAAGAAAAAAATAAATTTATCAATTTATTATCCATCAAACTATGAAGTAAACACTCTTAAATTACTCGAAGTTATTGATAAAAAGATAACAATTTTACTACCCACAATAAAGAATAAAAATGATATGAAATTTTGCAGGTGGTCTAACTTAGATGTTTTAAAGGTTAATAAATATGGAATGTTAGAACCGTCCATGCCCTTTAAATCAATAGTTCCAGAAATGTCTCTTGTGCCTTTACTGGCTTTTGATAAAAATAATCATAGACTGGGGTACGGAAAAGGATTTTATGATAAATTTTTGAACAAACATATTAAATTAAATAAAAAAATCATTACTGTCGGAGTTGCTTTTTCATTTCAAAAATATGATAACTTGCCTTCAAGTATTTTAGACGTAAAACTTAATTATATCTTGACAGAGAAAGGCATTAAAAAATTATGAATATACTTATTTTAGGAGACGTAGTGGGTTTGCCTGGTAGAAATGCACTAGAAAAAAATTTGACAAAAATTATATTAGAAAAAAAAATTGATTTTACAATTGTTAATGGTGAAAATGCAGCGGATGACGGAAGGGGTATAACAAACAAAATAGCTAACAGTTTTTTTAACAATGGAGTTGATGTTATTACATCAGGCAATCATATTTGGGATAAAAAAGAGACACCAGATTTTATTTCTAATGAAAAAAGATTATTAAGGCCGGCTAATTTGCCCGAAGGGTCACCAGGAAATGGATACGGGATCTATTCTGACAGAAATAACAGTTTTAAAGTAACTGTAATTAATCTTATGGGAAATGTTTTCATGAAAAAAAATGAAGATGCCTTTCAAATTGCTTCTAGGCTTCAAAATAAAATACAATTAAAAAAAAATTGTGATTTTCTTGTTGTTGATTTTCATGGAGAAATTACTAGCGAAAAAAATGCCATAGGGCATTTCTATGATGGAAAAGCGACAGCTGTTGTTGGAACACATACTCATGTGCCTACTGCTGACTGTAGAATTTTAAATAATGGCACTGCATTCCAAACCGATTTAGGAATGTGCGGTGACTATGATTCTGTCATAGGAATGGATAAAATAAATTCTGTTATGAAATTCTTAAATGATAAAAAGGCCGTAAAGCACTTTCCAGCTATAGGAGAAGCTACATTATCTGGCATTATAGTTAATGCCAACAAAGAAACCGGGTTAGCAAATAAAGTTGAAAGATTAATATACGGTGGAGTATTAAAAAAATAATTTTATGGCAGGGCATTCGCATTGGGCAGGAATAAAACACAAAAAAGGAAGACAAGACAAAGAAAGATCAAAAATTTTTTCTAAGCTTTCAAGAGAAATTACTGTTGCAGCTAAGTTAGGAGACAAAGATCCAAATATGAATCCAAGACTAAGAACCGCAATTCAAGCTGCAAAACAATCAAATATGCCGAAAGAGAATATATCAAGAGCAATTAGTAAATCCGAAATGGATGTTAATCAAGTATATCAAAATTTAAGATACGAGGGTTTTGGTCCTTCCAATGTAGCTTTAATAATCGAAACATTAACAGAAAATAAAAACAGATCTGCATCAAATATAAGAACTATTTTGCAAAAAAACGGCGGAAGATTAGGAGAGACAGGTTCAACAACTCATTTATTTTTTTGTTGTGGAGTTATGCAAATATCAAAAGAAAAATTTAGTGATGAAGAAATGCTAGAAATAGCAATTAACGCTGGTTCTAAAGACTGCATAAGCACTATTGATATGCATGAAATTATTTCAGAAAAAGAAGATTTTTATAAAGTTAAAAGTGAAATTGAAAAAAAAATAGATAATTTTATGTACTCAGGTATTGAGTGGAGAGCTCATAGCTATATACCTATACCTGAAGAACAAAATGAAAATATTATTTTTATGCTAGAGGCATTAGAAGAAGATGACGATGTTCAAAATACTTATATTAATTGTAAGATTGAAATGAATTAAAAATGAAAATTATCGGAATAGATCCTGGACTTAGCGGGGGCATAGCAATTCTTGAAAACAGCAAAATTAAGGAAATTTACGACATGCCAGTTATGCCTGAAGGCAAAAAAAATAAAAGACAGCTGAATAGTGCTCAGCTGGTTAAGCTGATAAAGGATAATATAAAAGTTGACGAGGAAGTAGCAATAATTGTTGAGCAAGTAAATGCAATGCCTGGTCAGGGAGTAACTAGTATGTTTAATTTTGGTCAAACATTTGGTGCAATTAAAGGCATTTGCGCGGCATTAGGTTTACCAATTTTCTTTGTTCGACCGGCAAAATGGAAAAAACATTTTGAGCTAATTAACTCTTCAAAAGACGCAAGTAGAACTAAGGTAATAGAGATGTATCCCTCGATTTCAGACAAACTCTCTAAAAAGAAAGACGTCAATAAGTCAGACGCCATACTAATAGCTAGGTTTTATAATGAAACAAGGTTTAAAGAAGATATAAAATAAACACTTTTAAAAATTTATAATTAAAACCGCCAAATTCATGACACATTCTAAAAGTAATCAATCATAATGGAACAGGATATAGCAGCACAAGTAGTTGGATTAGGTGGAAGTACGGATTTTTCTTTGTGGAATCTCTTTGTAAGAGCTGACTTTGTAGTTAAGTCAGTAATAATCCTTTTGTTAGTTAGTTCTATTTATTCATGGGCATTAATTTTTGATAAATATAAACTATTTAAAAAAATAAACCTTTCTTCAGAAGAATTTGAAAGTAAATTCTGGAAAGCAAAATCGGCAGAAAGTTTTAATAATTCCTTACCAGTAAAGTCAGACGATCCAATTACAAATATATTTAAGTCTGCAATGACAGAATTAATAAAAACAAAATCAAAATCCTCAGCAGTACAATCAGCAAGAGTGGAGAGAATTTTAGAAATTTCAACAGACAATCAAATAAAAAAAATTGAAAAAAACTTTACATTTTTAGCCACAGTTGGGTCTACAGCACCATTCATAGGCCTTTTCGGAACAGTTTGGGGTATAATGAATTCTTTTCAATCAATTGCAATTTCTAGAAACACCAGCTTAGCTATAGTTGCTCCTGGAATAGCGGAAGCTTTATTCGCTACAGCTTTAGGTCTTTTAGCTGCGATACCAGCGGTAGTAGCTTACAATAAATTTAACAGTGACTCTAAAAGATATGTTTCAAGAATAGACAACTTTTGTAAAAGATTTTTATCAATTATATAATTTATGGCATTTAAATTAAATCGTTCAAGAAACGAACCAATGAGTGAGATAAATGTAACTCCATTTGTTGATGTGATGCTAGTATTGTTAATAATCTTTATGGTTACAGCTCCACTCCTAACAGTTGGTGTGCAGGTTGATCTCCCAGAATCAGCAGCAGACTCGCTTCCAGATGATCAGGAACCATTAACAATTAGCATCAATTCAAAAGGAGAAATTTTTATTCAAGAACATCAAGTGACATATAAAAAAATTGTACCAAAACTATTAGCAATTGCAAAAAACAGAACTGATACAAGAATTTATGTAAGGGGAGACAAAACAATTAACTACGGAAGAGTACTAGAAGTTATGGGAACTTTATCTGGCGCGGGATTTTCTAAAGTTGCATTGATATCCGAGCCATATAAAAATTAAATGACAAATGAAAAAAAGCTTAATTTATTCAATTTCTTTTCATGGAGTAATTATAGCCCTCACAATTATGAGCTTACCATTTATGATTAGGCAGCCAATTGATCTACCCCCAATAGTATCAGTAGAATTAATTCAGATTTCTGACAAAACAAATATACCTTTCGCACCTAAAGCTAGAAAAGTAATCGAAAAAGTAAAAGAGGAAGAAAAAAGAGTAGTTTCAGAACAAGCACCTCCTGCCGCAAAAGCTAAAGAAAAACCTGATAGAATACCAATGCCAGAAGATAAAAAAGAGCAAAAAAAACTTATTGAAAAAAAACAGAATCCAGAGGAAGTGAAACCGGAAATTAGACAGTCTTCCGAGTTTGAGAAAAAAGAAATAATTGACACAAATCAGATCGCAGCCTTGATTGATAAGGCTAAAGAAGAAAAAGCCTTAAATGAAAAAACTACTGAGAAGTTAACACAAAGCAATGTTAAAAACTCTTTTGCCTCAGGTCTAACACTTTCTCAAGAAGATGCGCTTAGAGCACAAATATTTGGATGTTGGAGCGTACCTTTAGGGTTGCCTTATGACGACAATCTATTAGTGAGAATCAAGTTAAAACTTAAAAAAGATGGTACCGTTCTTAAATCAGAAATTTTAGATCATGAAAGAATGAATAGACCTGGACAAAAATTTTATAAGATATTAGCTGAAAGTGCGCTTAGAGCAATAAGACTATGCCAGCCTTTAAAAGTTCCGCCTACTGGTTATGATAAATGGAAAGATTTACAATTAAACTTCAACCCAACTGAAATGTTAAAAGGATAATTTATGAAAAAATTAATTTTTATTTTTCTAATCTTGTTAGTTTGTAGTCCTGCAAAGAGTTTGATTCAGGTAGATATTACTAGAGGAAACCTTGATCCACTACCAATAGCAGTCTCTCCTTTGCACGTTGATATTAATTCAGAGAGTTTAAAAGATTTAAAAATAAAAAATTTAGGAGAAAAAGTTTCTGAAATTATTGAAAATAATTTTAAATCAACCGGTTTGTTTAACCCTTTAAAAAAAGATGCCTTTGTTCAAAAACCAGACATTGCACATTTAAAACCCAGATTTGAAGACTGGAGATTAATCAAAGCTCAAGCTTTAGTAACAGGAAAACTTTTGGTCAAGGACGGTAAGTTAAAAGTTGAATTTAGACTGTGGGACTTGACAGCTTCTAAAGAAATAATTGCACTAGCTTTTACCACAACTCCAGCTAACTGGAGAAGAGTTGCGCACATAATATCAGATAAAATCTATGAAAGATTAACCGGTGAAGATGGATATTTTGATACTAGAATAATTTATGTTTCAGAAAGTGGTGCTAAAAATGCCAGAGTCAAAAAACTTGCGATTATGGATCAAGATGGAGCAAATACAAAATACTTGACGTTAGGTAATGAGCTGGTACTAACACCTAGATTCAATCCAGCAAATCAATTGGTAACTTATTTGTCTTACTTTAGAAATTTACCAAGAGTTTATTTATTAGATATTGAGACCGGTGTGCAAGAGGTGGTGGGAAATTTTCCAGGTATGACTTTTGCTCCTAGATTTTCACCTGACGGAAAAAAAATAATAATGAGTTTCGCAAAAGATGGAAACTCAGATATTCATACAATGGATATTGAAACACGTGAGGTAGAAAGAATTACCAATCACTCATCTATTGACACCTCTCCCTCTTATTCACCCGATGGTAAATATATAGTGTTCAACTCTGATAGAAGCGGTCTGCAACAAATATATGTCATGAAAAGTGATGGTAGCGATGTAAAGAGAATTACTTTCGGTACAGGTTTGTATGGAACACCTGTTTGGTCACCAAGAGGTGATTTGATAGCATTTACAAAAGTAAGAAAAGGAAGATTTTATATCGGAGTAATGAGGTCTGACGGATCAGGTGAGAGACTATTGACTGAAAATTTTTACCAAGAGGCTCCATCATGGTCTCCTAATGGGCGTGTTCTTGTTTTTTACAGAGAGACTAAATCAGGTCCAAAAGGCGAGGGTTTTTCAGCAAAGCTATGGTCTATAGATATAACAGGTTACAATGAAAGAAGGTTATCCACTGAAACCGACGCTTCTGACCCATCTTGGTCTTCATTATTATCAAAGTGAGGAAATTTATGTAATTTTAACTTGAATAACGTGCGATAATTTGAAATATTCTTTACAACATTAAACCTTAAGGGGAAAAATATGAAATTTAAAACGAATTTAAAAAACATAATATTGGTAATTTTTGCAACACTTGCACTAAGTGCTTGTTCTACTGCAAAAAAATCAAATGTATCAACAAGTGGAGATGTATACACTGGAAAAGAAACAGTTGAATATTTAGCTGCAGGAGTTCCAGATAGAGTTTTTTTTGCTACAAACAAAACATCATTAACTACAGCGTCTAGAGAAACTTTAAGAAAACAGTCTACGTACCTTAGAAAGAACAAAGATCTTAGTATCACAATCGAAGGACACGCAGATGAAAGAGGTACTAGAGAATATAATTTAGCATTAGGAGAAAGAAGAGCTAATGCAGCAAAAGATTATCTTATGACCTACGGGATTTCTGGAAAAAGAATATCTGTAATAAGCTATGGTAAAGAGAAGCCAGTAAACACAGCTTCTACACCTTTAGCTTGGTCTCAAAATAGACGTTCTGTTACTGTAAAAGTTAATTAATTTATTTAATTAAAAAAAAATTAGACCCTTTAAACTTTTTTAAAGGGTCTTTTTTTTGCCATTTTGTATGATTAAAAAAGAACCAATGGCTACTTTAAAAACATTATTTAAAATTATAATATTATTCACTATCCTATTTACCTTTGCAATTGCCACCGCTAAATCAAATGAAGAAAAGTTAAATTCAATTATTGATCAAATAAACATTATATCTAATGATCTTAAGACACTTGAAAAAGCAGTTTATAAAAAATCTGATTTAACAAACAGCTCTTCTTCAGGCAATCTTAGTGAAGATGTGCTTACCAAACATTTATTGAAACTAAATGAAATAGAGGATCAGTTTAGAGATCTCACTAACAGATTCGAAGAAATAAATTTCAAGATAGACAAACTTTCCAATAGAGTGACTAAAATTCAATCTGACTCGCAATTAAGATTTAGTGATTTAGAAAACAATAATTTAAGTGAAGATAATAAAAAAAGCACAAAAAAAACTATTTTACCAGGAAGTGATAAAGCGCAAGACTTTGGCGCCGCTCCTGGTTACAGCACCTCAAATTTACCTAACAAACAAGAAACTCAATCAATAGAAACAGCAGGTACTGTTATTACTCAGAGGGCAGAAAATTTACAATCATTATTACCTGATAAACCAGCAGATCAACAATATGAATTTGCAGTAAGTTTTATAAAGATTGGTGATTATGAAACTGCAGAATTTGCGTTAAAAGAATTTATAGATAAAAATAAAGATCATGATCTAGCTGGGAATGCACAATATTGGTATGGTGAAACATTTAGAATTAGACAGCTCTATTCAGATGCGGCTTCAGCATATTTAGATGGATATCAAAATTATCCAAAAAGCTCTAAGGCCCCGGACAATCTTTTAAAACTAGGAATGACAATGGTTCAACTTGGAGAAAAAGATCAGGGCTGCACTATGATAAATGGTATAAAAAAACAATATCCAAAAGCCAGCAAGTCTGTGTTACAAAAAGCTCAATATGAGCAAAAAAAGTTCAAATGTGTTAATTCATAAAAATATTTTTAAAAAAGATAAAAAAATAAATAATGTTTATGAAGCTTTTAAAAAAAATATTAAAAAACTAAAAAAAGGAAATTTTGTTGTCGGTGTTTCCGGGGGCGCAGATAGCTTAGCTTTAGTTGCGCTTGTTAATAATTTAAAATATGAAAAAAAAATTAAAATACATTTTGTTCTTGTAGATCATGGAATAAGAAAAAATTCATATATTGAAGCCATTAATGTAAAGAAATTATTAAAAAGAAATAAAATTTTTTTAAAGATTCTAAGAAATAAAGAAAAAATAGAAAAAAACATTCAGGGTAAAGCGAGAGAAGTTAGATATAAACTTTTATTAGATTTTACTAAAAAAAATAAAGCAAAATATATTTTAACTGGTCATCATAGTGATGACCAAATTGAAACTTTTTTGATCAGGTTGTCTAGAGGCAGTGGAGTTCAGGGTTTGGCATCAATGAGAGTTATAACTAAATTAGATAATAGCATTAATCTAGTGAGACCACTTTTAGATATAAAAAAAATAGATCTTACATATTGCGCAAAAAAAATATTTGGTAAAATTTTTAAGGACCCAAGCAATAAAGACTCCAAATATCTCAGAACACGAGTAAGACTTCTTAAAAGCACTTTTGAAAAAGCTGGAATTCATCATGACCAAATTATTAAGTCAATTAAAAACTTAGAATCTACCAGTAATACTTTAAATGATTATGTAAAAAAAGTTTCAAAAGCTAACATTCAAAATAAAAAAAAAAAAATTTTAATCAACTTCAAGAACATCTCTAAAGAGAGCTCTGAAATTCAAATCAGAGTTGTAAGTCAAGCGTTAAGAAACTTTACGAAAAATTATTATCCTCCCAGATCAAAAAAAGTATTATCCTTGATCAATAGTATTAATTCAAAAAAACAAAAAAAATTTACGCTGGGAGGATGCATAATAGAGAAGTCAGGAAATTTGCTTTCAATAAAAAAAGAGGTATAATTTTACTAAAAAATACTTAATAAGCGTTATTTTGCCTTATTTACACAGCATTACTTTATTAATTATACTTGTTATATTAAAAAAGATACTTATTTAATAATTATGAATTTCAAAAATCTAATAATGTGGGTAATTATAGTCATGCTTTCAGTGGGGCTATTTAACCTCTTCCAAAATCCAGAAAAAATTAAATCTGCTGAAAACAATATTTCATTTTCAAAATTTTTGACAGAAGTTGATTCAGGCAGAGTTGTTCAGGTTAATATACAAGGAAATAATTTGTCTGGAGTGTTATCGGATGGATCAAGTTTCAACACTTATTCTCCAAACTACCCAAATCTTGTTGAAAGGCTGTCAGAAAAAGAAGTTAGCATTGTAGCAACCCCTCTTGAAGACAAGATGCCGTCATTACTAGGGATATTACTATCCTGGTTTCCAATGCTTTTGCTTATTGGTGTATGGGTTTTTTTTATGAGACAAATGCAAGGTGGCAAAGGTGGAGCGATGGGGTTTGGTAAATCAAAAGCAAAACTATTAACTGAAGCTCAAGGAAAAGTTACATTTAATGATGTAGCGGGAGTAGAAGAAGCCAAGGAAGAAGTTGAAGAAATAGTTGAATTTTTAAAAGATCCAAAAAAATTTAGTAGACTAGGAGGAAAAATTCCTAAAGGCGCTTTACTTATTGGACCTCCTGGCACAGGAAAAACATTATTAGCTAAAGCAATCGCAGGAGAAGCCAGCGTTCCTTTCTTTTCAATTTCAGGATCAGACTTTGTTGAAATGTTTGTTGGAGTTGGAGCTTCCAGAGTAAGAGATATGTTTGAACAAGGTAAAAAAAATTCACCTTGTATAATATTTATCGATGAAATTGATGCGGTCGGAAGAAGTAGAGGTGCAGGTCTCGGAGGTGGTAACGACGAAAGAGAACAAACACTAAACCAACTTTTAGTAGAGATGGACGGTTTTGATACTAATGAGGGTATTATTTTGATAGCAGCAACAAACAGACCTGACGTATTAGATCCAGCGCTTCTAAGGCCAGGCAGATTTGACAGGCAGGTAGTTGTAGGAAATCCAGATATAATAGGAAGAGAGGCAATACTAAAAGTGCATATTAAAAAAATTAGCACAGGCCCAGATGTTAAATTAAGAGTAATAGCAAGAGGAACACCTGGTTTTTCTGGTGCAGATTTAGCTAATCTAGTAAATGAATCAGCTTTATTAGCAGCTAGAAAAAATAAAAGAGTAGTAACAATGTCAGATGTAGAAGAGGCAAAAGACAAGGTTATGATGGGTGCTGAAAGAAGATCAATGGTTATGATAGAAGAAGAAAAGAAACTAACTGCTTACCATGAAGCGGGCCATGCGATTGTTACACTTAATGAGAAAGCAGCTTATCCTATCCACAAGGCAACAATTATACCACGAGGTAGAGCGTTAGGAATGGTAATGCAACTGCCAGAGAGAGATGAAGTTTCTCAAACTAGAGAACAATTACATGCACAAATGGCAATTGCTATGGGGGGAAGAGTAGCAGAAGAAATCATTTTTGGAGATGATAAGGTTACAACTGGAGCTTCTAGTGATATTGAACAA
>MDSY01081373.1_pt1 | contig 15899 bp, 16 predicted proteins | sample 811131 | NCBI WGS metagenome assembly MDSY01 (sample SAMN05326643, study PRJNA326480) | marine metagenome | isolation source: seawater | place: Atlantic Ocean: South West | collected 2010
AGATAATTTCTCTTCATTGGCATTTCTTTTTTTCATCTAATTTAATTTTGAAGAATTACCATTTTCAATCCAGAATAAATTATTTTCAATGTTGAGATTTGCTAAAATCTGAGGGATTTTTTCTTTGCTAGTATCTGTGATAAAAGTTTGTCCCAAATTGTTTTTTTCAATTAAATTAAGAATATAACCAACTCGATGATCGTCAAGCTTGTCAAAAATATCGTCCAATAACAATACTGGAGTAACGTTCTTTTTAAGCTTTATATATTCGAACTTAGCCAATTTTAAAGCAATTAAATAAGTCTTTTGTTGACCTTGAGAACCAAATTTTTTCAACTGGTTGCCATTGATTGAAAACAAAAAATCGTCTCTATGAATTCCTGTGGATGTGTGTCCAACTAATTGATCTTTGGTGCGGTTTTGAATAAAAAGCTCTTTCATAGAGTTTTCATGCAAAGCAGATTGATAATCTAAATCAACACTTTCTTTATTGGATGAAATATCCTGATAAAACTTATTAAATATGGAAATAAATTCGCCAATAAATTTTTTTCTAGAATCATGAATGGACTGTGCTTTTTCAATCATTTGATCGTCATAAACTTCCAGTAAATCAACAGCGTTTGAATTGGCTTTTAAAAGCGCATTTCTCTGCTTAAGAAGTTTATTGTAATGAAGTAACTCAAATAAATAATTTTTATCAAACTGGGCAATTAATGCATCAAAAAATCTTCTTCTTGTTTCTCCCCCCTCTAAAATAAGATTGATATCGTATGGGGTAATCATTACTACTGGAAAAAAACCAATATGATCCGCTAATTTTTTATAAATTTTCTTATTCTTTTTAAAAATCTTTTTTTCGCTTTTTTTTAATCCGCAATAAAGTTTATATTCATCTTCATCACTTTTTACCTCACCCTGAATAACATAAAGCGATTCATCAAACATTACATTTTGACTATCAATTGAATTAAAAAAACTTTTTGTGTAACTTAAATGATAAATAGCATCAAGTAAATTAGTCTTTCCTTGACCATTGTCTCCAAGGAAGCAATTAACTCTATTAGATAGTTCTAAATCTGCTTGAGAAATGTTCTTAAAATTTAAAATAGAAAGATTGGATAAATACATTTTATAAAATTACAATATAAAAGATTAGTTTATTAATTATAAAAAAAACTATTTTTGCAAACTAATTAATTAAATCGAAAGATTCTTATTTCAAGTCTAATGGCAGAAGATAAAAATAAAACAGATAATAAAACTACAGAAAAGTCTGTAGATAATAAACCAAGTTCTGAAAATGTAATTCAAGAAAATGTGGTTGGAAATAATATTGAACTAATTCTTGGTGAAAAAGGTTATGAATATTATCTAAACAATAAAAAGAAAGTTACGTTTTATTCCGTGGCAGTTCTTGCTATTATTTTAGCTGCATTAGCTTACAAACTAATTTACGTTCAAATGATTGTTGAACCAAAAGAAGAAGAAGCAACAGAAAAATTATGGCAAGCAGAATCAAAAGCATTTGATGAACAAAATTGGGAATCTGCTATAAATGGCGATAGTTTGGGATTTTTCAAAGGATTTAAACAAATTTCCAAAAAATATTCTGGTCAAAATGCAGGTAAAATTGCTCAGTACAACTTAGGAATATCCTTGCTTAACAATAAAGATTACGAAAATGCGATAATAGAACTTAAAAAAGTAAATTTTCAAGATGAACTTTTAGGAACAATTAGCCAAGGTGCTATTGGGGATGCATATATGCAATTGGGTGCAGTTAGCGATGCTTTTGTTTATTATGAAAAAGCTTATCAAAGAAAAGAAAATGAACTTACAACTCCACTATACCTAATGAGAGCTGCTTTATGCTTAGAAATTGAAGAAAACTATTCAAAAGCTATAGAGATCTATGAAATGGTTTATAAAAACTATCCTAGTTCTAAAGATGCAGTAAGAGCTGAAAAATATGCCGAATCTCTTAAGTTAGGAAATCCGGTTTACAAGTTCGATATGTCAAACGGTGAATAATGGCTAGTAAGGGGAAAAACTTATCTAAAGAAGAACAATTTCCTGTATCCAGTCCTGAAAAAATTAAAATTGGAATTGTAGTTTCTCAGTGGAATCAGACCATAACTAGTCGATTGCTTAATGGTGCGCAATCGGTTCTTTTAAATTCAAACATCCCAGTGGAAAATATAATCATAAAATATGTCCCTGGAACATTTGAGCTTCCTCTTGGTGCTCAATATTTATTTGAAAAAAATATGGTTCACGGAGTAATATGTATTGGTTGTGTTATTCAAGGGGAAACCAAACATTTTGACTATGTCTGTCAAGGAGCCACGAACGGAATTATGAGCATTGGATTGAGATATAACAAACCAGCTACATTTTGTGTGTTAACCGATCAAAACGAGCAACAATCAATTGATAGATCAGGTGGAAAACATGGAAACAAAGGAACTGAATGTGCTGTTTCTTGTCTTAAAATGATAGAACTCAATAAAGATATTTCTAGTCCAGATAAAAAAATTGGATTTTAAGCATCTAAAATCTTTTTGATATTTGGCTTAAAATATAAATCAGATTTCAAAACCTTTCCATCTTCTCTAAAAATTGGCTTACCATCTTTGTCTAATTTACTCATATTACTTCTTTGAATTTCATGAAACACTTCTGCCATTTTGTTCTGAAGACCGTGAGTTAAAATAGAACCACAAAGTATATACAACATATCTCCTAGTGCATCTGCTATTTCTGTAAGATCTCCATCTTTTGCAGCTTGAAGATACTCTTCGTTTTCTTCTTTCATTAGACTGTGTCTTAATTTAAAGTCTTTTTCATCTACTTTAGCTAAGGGAGTATATTTGTTGAGAATTCCAAAAGAGTCATGAAATTCGGCTACAGCATTTACGCAATCTATTAGTTTTAAATTATTTTCCATTCCCAAATGTATATCTCAAAATCCATTAATGATTAAGAATATTAAAAAATTAGTTAACATATATTAACAGTGGTATTTTTTTGATTTTTAAAAGAATGTTGATTTTTACTTTAATTAAATAAAACCGATATGAAAATTCAGGAAAATAATAGTACTGTAGATAACTTAGATATTAGCAAGATTAATGCACTTATTGAAAAAGAAAGTGGATTTATTGATTTGCTGAACATGGAGATTGGAAAAGTAATTATAGGACAAAAACATATGATTGAAAGTCTTCTTATTGGACTCCTTTCTAATGGACACATATTACTAGAAGGTGTACCAGGACTTGCAAAAACTTTAGCTATAAGTACTTTGTCAAAAGTAATAGACGTAGATTTTAAAAGAGTTCAGTTTACGCCCGATTTGCTCCCTGCAGATTTACTTGGCACAATGATTTACAATCAAAAAAAAGAAGAATTTATTTCTAAGAAAGGCCCATTATTTTCAAATTTTATTTTGGCAGATGAAATTAATAGAGCTCCTGCAAAAGTACAAAGTGCCTTGTTGGAAGCTATGCAAGAAAGACAAATAACTATAGGTGACAAAACCTACAAACTTCCAGAACCTTTTTTAGTAATGGCTACCCAAAATCCTATTGACCAAGAAGGAACTTATCCTCTTCCAGAAGCCCAAGTAGACAGATTTATGTTAAAAGTAGTTCTTCCTTATCCCAATAGAGAAGAAGAGAAATTAATTGTAAGAGCGAATGTTTCTAATGAAGGTTTTCCAACTCCTAATAAAGTCGTAGATCCAAAACAAATTATTAAAGCGAGAGAAATCGTGAAGAAAATTTATATGGACGAAAAAATTGAAAAATATATTATAGATATTGTTTATGCTACGAGAGAGCCTGAATATTATCAGTTAGAAGAAATAAAACACTTTATCTCTTTTGGAGGTTCACCAAGAGCGAGTATTTCGCTAGCAAGCGCTGCCAAAGCATATGCTTTTTTAAGAAAAAGAGGTTATGTAATCCCAGAAGATGTTAGAGCAGTTTGTGCAGATGTTCTTAGACATAGAATTGGACTTTCTTATGAGGCCGAAGCTGAAAATATTACAACCGAGAATGTGATTACTACTATTCTTAACAAAGTTGAAGTTCCCTAACCAAACACAAAATTTTGGAAACTAGCGAATTATTAAAAAAAGTACGTAAAATTGAGATTAAGACCAAAGGTTTATCTAAACAGGTGTTTTCTGGTGAATACCATTCTGCATTTAAAGGTAGAGGAATGGCTTTTTCGGAAGTAAGAAACTACATACCTGGAGATGAAATAAGAACAATAGATTGGAATGTAACTGCTAGATTTAACGAACCATACGTAAAGGTATTTGAAGAAGAGAGAGAGCTAACTGTAATGCTCATAGTAGATATCTCTGGATCAGAATCTTTTGGATCAGACGAATTATTAAAAAGAGAATTTATTGCAGAAATAGGGGCTGTTTTAGCATTTTCTGCAACTCAAAATAACGATAAGATTGGTGCAATTTTATTTTCTGATCAAATTGAACTTTATATCCCTCCAAAAAAAGGAAGAAAGCATATTTTAAGAATTATCAGAGAACTTATTGAATTTAAGCCAAAATCAAATTTAACCAATATTGGACAAGTTGTACAACACTTTAACAATCTAGTGAAGAAGAGAGCAATAGCATTTTTAATATCTGATTTTATAGATCAAAATTTAGAAAAAGCATTAAAAATAACTGCTAAAAAACACGACTTAATAGCACTTAGGATTTTTGACCAACGTGAAAAAGAATTGCCGAATATAGGACTTACTCTTTTTGAAGATGGGGAAAGTGGAAACAGAAAGTGGATTAATACTAGCAAGAAAAGAGTTAGAGAAACATATTATAATAATTCGCTATCTAGAGAACATAATATCTTAGAAATATTTAAGAAATCAAAAGTTGATCATGCCAATATTTGTATACAGTCAGGATATATTCAACCATTAATGAATCTTTTTAAAAAACGTTGAAAAAATTAGCCTATATATTACTATTTGTTCCATTTGGTGTTTTTTGTCAGAATATTGATTTCAACGCAAAAGCATCCAAAAATAAAGTTGTCATTGGAGAACCAGCTATTATTACCTTAGAATTTAAATTTCCTGCAACTCAATTAATTGACAGTGTAGAATTTCAACTAGCTAGTAGAGGAGACTCTTTAGGAAACAACTGGGAATTATGGGGGAAAAGCACTTTAGAAAAAAAATCATATCAAGAAGATAATGGTGCGTTTTTTGTTTCATTTACACAGGATTTTACCATTGCAAATTTTGATTCTGGAAGTTATAACTTCCCCCCTAGTATTGCTTTTTTTAATTCTAAAAAATTATTTTCTAACTCTTTAGAATTTATAATTGAATTAGATAAAATCGATGAAAAAGCATTCATAAAAAATATAAAACCGATTAAAGAAGTTTCAATTACATGGTATGAATATCTAATTCACTTTATTAAAAAATATGGATGGTGGATATTGATAATTTTAATTTTTATATCTGCAGGAATATATCTTTATAAGAAATTTTACAAAAAGAAGATTAATTCTATTTCTATTCCAAGCATTCCACTGGAAGTTACTTTATTAGAAACTTTAAAAAATATTGAAGAAAAAAAATATTGGGAAAATGGTCGTTTTAAAAAATACTACAGTGAACTTTCTAATGTTCTCTGGCAATTTTTAGAGTACAGATATTCCATCCAAACTTTTGAAAAAACAAGTGGAGAGATACTAGAAAGTCTAAAATGGTCAGAAATACCCAAGAAATATCCTTCTGAATTATTCCGTTTTTTCGAGATTTCTGATGGTGTTAAATTTGCCAAATTTTACTCTTTACAAAAAGACAATATTCGTTCCATTGAGATGATAAAAGAACTTATAATTAATCAAAGGCTAGACCTTATTTCATTGAATTCAAAAAAAAATCCTGAGAATGAATAATTGGTTTGGAAAATATCAATTTAACGATCCGTGGGCTTTATGGCTACTATTAATTATACCTATATCTATTGGTATTTATTATTGGATGTATTCTAAAAAAAATGAACCTATTAGAATTTCAAGTATTGATTTTTTTGATGGAATATCCCAAAAGTGGACTCCATTAATTCCACATTTTAGTTTTTTTGCCAAACTAGTTGGAATAAGCTTAATGATAGTAGCTATGGCTAGACCACAAATCGCGATGGAAGCGCATTCAGAAACTGAACTATATAAAGAAGGTATTGATATTATTATTTCCATGGATGCATCTGGCAGTATGCTGGCAAAAGATTTCTCTCCAAACAGATTTGAAGCTTCTAAAGATTTAGCAAAAGAATTTGTAAAAGATAGAAAAAACGACAGAGTAGGATTGGTTATTTTTGAGGGTGAATCATATACTCAATGTCCATTAACGTCCGATAGAGATGTTCTTATAGAACTTATAGAATCTGCTGAACAGGGTATTGTCGAACAAGGAACTGCAATTGGAATGGGATTGGCTACTGCAATTAATAGACTTAGAGAAAGTGAAGCTCCAAGTAAAGTAATAATTCTACTTACTGATGGCGTTAATACACACGGTAAAATACATCCATTAAATGCAACTGAAATGGCTAAAGAATTTAATATTAGAGTTTATACTATTGGAGTTGGAACCAATGGCAAGGCAAAAACACCAGTTGCAATAGATCCATTTTCTGGAAAATATATTTATGATTTTGTAGATGTAGAAATTGACGAAAAAACACTTAAAACTATAGCATTAGAAACAGGAGGTAAATATTTTAGAGCAACGGACAACAATAAATTAAAAGATGTCTACAAAGAAATTAATGAACTTGAGAAAGCAAAAATTAAAACTATTGAATACGACATTGACTTGCCTGAGAAAGCAAATATTTTTATAGTACTAGGATTAATTTTCTTATTACTTGAATTCTTTATTTCAAAATATTTTTTGCCAAGTATTTCATGACCATTAACAAGAAAAAATATTATTTTAAAACGTCTAGTGCAATAATAGGATTGATTATTGTAGAGTTGCTTTTTTGGATCACAACAGTCTCTATTTATCAGTATTTAATAATGAATGTTACAGAATTTAGATTTGAACATCCCAATATTTTATGGATGCTATTAATTACTGCTCTTTTAAATTTTTTATGGATAAAAAACAAAATTTGGAAAAAAAAGACGATTACTAATTTTGCCAAAATAAATACCTTAAGTAAGATTTTTAATGGTTTTTCAAACAATCGATCTTCTGTAAAGTTTTTCACATTTAGAATTGCAATTGGACTACTAATTATTGCTGCTTCAAATCCTCAATATGGTGAAAATGAAAGAACTGTAGTTTCTAAAGGAATAGATATAATGGTGGCATTAGACATTAGTAAAAGTATGATGGCAGAAGATCTTGTCCCAGATTATAATAGACTAGATATTGCCAAATTAGCCGTTGGTAAATTGATGAATGAACTTAGAGGAGACCACGTTGGAATTGTAGTTTTTGCTGGTGAAGCTTACAAACAACTTCCACTTACACCAGATTATCAAGTTGCTAAGCTATTTCTAAAAAGTGTTGGATCAGATATGATTTCTTCACAAGGAACAGACATTGGCAATGCAATTGAACTATGTATGAGTTCCTTTAGTGAAGATAGAAAAACAAATAAAGCAATTATAATTATATCTGATGGTGAGGACCATGAAGAAATGGCTGTAAAGGCTGCAGAAGATGCAAGTGAAAATGGAGTCGTAATATGTACCGTTGGTATGGGATCTAAAAAAGGAGTGCCCATTCCCGTTATTAGAAATGGAAGAAAAATAGGTATAAAAAAAGACCAAGATGAATTAACAGTTTTAACTAAATTAAATGAAGAAAATTTAATTCAAATTGCAGATGCTGGAAATGGAACTTACACAAGGACCAAAGGATTAAATCTGGATTTAAGAAAAATTCTAGACAGAATTAATAAAATTGAAAAAACGTCCTTAAAAAAAGATAGGTATTCAACCTATGATGACCAATTTCAATGGTTTTTATTTCCAGGTTTATTGTTATTACTTTTAGACTTTGTAATTTTTGAGAAAAGAGGAAAAATTGACGACCAATTAGTTTTATTTAAATGACACACAACTATAAAAAATATATAAGCATTTTATTTTTAATTGCAGCCTCGATTAATTTCCATGGACAAACCATAGAAAGCAAACTGAAACTTAATGAAGGTAATCAGGCCTACAAAAATGGAGATTTCAATAAATCTTCCTCCAATTATGAAAAGTCTCTTTCAGAAGATGAAAAAAATCTAGCTGCTTTTTATAATAGTGGAAATGCATTCTATATGTCAGGAGACTTTGAAAGTGCAAGAGAGAGTTTCAAAAGCTTTATTTCCAAAACAAATAATATTGACGATAAATCAAAAGCCCATTACAATATTGGGAACTCTTTTCTTACAGAGTATGCAAAAGAAGCCAAAGAAAAGGGACAAGCTCCAACATCAGATATTTTAAAAAATGCAATTAATGAGTACCAACAATCTCTAAGGTACAATCCAAGTGACAAGGACGCTAGATATAATTTATCTTATGCAATGAAGCTTTTACAGAACCAAGAAAAGAAGGAACAAGAAAATAAAGACCAGAACAAAGACCAAGAGGATCAAGAAAACAAAGACAAGAACGATCAAGAAAAGAAGGAAGAGAACGATCAAGATCAAAAAGATAAAGACAAAGAGAAACAAGATAAAGAAGAGAAACAGAAGGAAGAAAAGGAGAAAGAAAACAAACAAGATCAAGAGAATAAAAAGCAGGGAGAAAAAGACAAAAAGCAAAATCAAAAACCAAATGAGACTAAAGAACAGGCTATAAAAAATCTAGATGCAATCAATAATGACGAACAAAAAGTACTTTTAAAGGTGAATAGAAAAAAAGGGGATCAAAAAAAGAAGAGTAAAACAAAAGATTGGTAAATGATTAGATTATTCAATTACATATTTCTACTTACCTGTTTTACTAACTTTCAAGCGCAAGATTTTGTTTTTAAAGCGTATGTAGACCAAAATAATATATCTACTGATGATTATATTAGATTTACTATTGAATCTAGTGAAAGAGTGAGACTTGATAATCTTCAATTTAAAAACTTTTCAATTAGACAAGGCCCCTTTACAAGTTCTTCAAGTCAAACAACTATTATTAATGGGAAATTTCAATCAAAAAACGAATACAAATCAACTTTTGTATTAGCTCCAAAAAAGTTAGGCAAATTAGTAATTGCAGCAATAAAAGTAAGTTACAATGGTAAAGACTACAGTACTAAAAAAATTATAGTTAATGTCGGAAAAGGCCAGGAAAACATCTCTTCTAACTCTAATAAAAGTTCTAATAATAGCAAGTTATTTGCCAAAATATCTTGTTCAAAAATAAGTCCTTACATTGGGGAAAACATACTTGTAAACTACAAAATATACCAATCGTCATACCATATAAGAAATTTGGAAATCACCGATTACGATCTTCCTATGAGTAACGATTTTTGGACTGAGTTATTAGAACCAAAAAATAAACAGTGGAAAGAAAGTCAAGAGATAATCAACGGAATTTCTTTCAGAGTTTTTACTCTCAAAAAAGAAATAATATCTCCTCAAAAATCTGGAAAACTAACCATTCCTGCTTTTGAAGTTTCTACCGTTATCAATAGAGATTTTTTTAATAGAGGTGTTTCAAAAATAATTAAAAGTAATAGTCCAGTGCTTAGAGTAAAAAAACTACCAGAAAACTCTCCAAGAAGTTTCAATGGTCAAGTCGGAAGCAATTACAAAATGAATGTTAAAATAAGTAAAAACGAATTAGAGGTAGATCAGGCACTAGATTTTGAAATTAAAATTTCTGGAAATGGAAACCTTAAACAGTTGAAATTTCCCAATATATATTTCCCGAAAGATCTTGAAAAATACCCTGAAGAAATAAAATCTAAAATTCAAATTTCTGTAAATGGTGTTTCAGGAAGAAAAACACTAAATCAGCTTTTGATACCAAGATTTCACGGAGATTATGAAATTCCTTCTTTTGATTTTTGTTATTTCGATGTTGGAAATAAAAAATATATAACTCTTAACCACCCACTAACTATTATTAAAGTGAAAAAGAGTAAGAACTTATCATCTGCCAATTTTGAAACTGAAAATTCTGGAAAAATAAAAGCAATTGACCAAGAAGATGTAGAATTGATGAGTGAAAATATTCACCATATAAGATTCCAAACAAAATTATACGACTTTTCAAATCCAATTTTTGGAACTACCTATTATTGGTATATAATGGGTTCTTTTCCTTTAACTATCATTTTATTAATCCTATTTTTAAATAATAAAGACAGGTTTTTAAATAAAGAAAAAACCCATGTGAGAAAGACAATTAAGAAGGTTCAAAGTGGTTTTAAGCACCTTAAGCAGGATTATATAGCCATAGATAACAATGACTTCTTTAAAGAGGTTTACAAGCTTTGGAATTTATATTTATTGAATAAGTATGGAATTAAGCTTTCAGATCTTAATAGAGTGAAAATAAAAGAAATCCTCTTAGAATCAAATGTACCAATAGAAAGTGTAGAAGCGATGGATAAAATTCTGAATGTATGTGAAATGGCTCAATACAGTCCATTGTCCAATGAAGATGCTAAAAAAACTTTGGAGGATAGTGAAGATCTAATAAAAAAATTAGAAGTAAATGTTGCTTAGATATATTAAACTCATATTATTGACATTCGCATTTACAAATGCAATAGGACAAAGTAGTTACCAAATATTTGACAAGGCAAATTCATTTTACGAAACTAAACTTTACGACTCTTCAAAATCTCTCTATCTAGAGCTATACTTTAATGGGATGATAAGTAAAGAATTATTGTTAAACTTAGGCAATAGCTATTTCAAACTAGATAGTCTGCCAGCTGCCATTCTTTATTACGAAAAAGGTCTAAAAATTGCACCTGGAAATAAAGACTTGACCCATAACTTACAATTTTGTAATACTTTACTGAAAGATAAAAACTCTATTAAAAAATCAATTTTAATCAACGAGTTAATACTTAGTTTTTTAGGTAAATCTCCAAATTACTGGGTATATTCCTCAATTATTATAATGTTTATTACTTGTCTACTATTTATATTTTACTGGATAACACATGTGAGTTTTTGGAAAAAAATCTACTTCTATTTTTGTACTTTAAGCTTGCTATTACTCTTTATTACTATTGGTTTAAGTGCAATTAGTAAATCAAAAGTAAGTGAATCTAACTATGGAATCATTTTTTCACCTACTACTAAAGTTATGGTTGAACCTTCCCAGAATTCATCTACTACCTATCAACTTCACGAAGGATCCAAAGCAAAAATAACAGGTGAAAATGAAAACTGGTATGAAATCTCTTTCAATGATCGTAAGGGTTGGGTTCAAAAAATTTATTTAAAGAAAATTTAATGAATAAAGCGGAGAAAGTTCAATTTGTGATTAATGAACTTGAAAAGTTATATCCTAAAACTCCAGTCCCTTTAACTCACCATGATCCATATACACTTTTAATTGCAGTTTTACTTTCAGCTCAGTGTACAGACGAGAGAGTTAATAAAATTACTCCCATTTTATTTAAAAAAGCAGACAACCCATTTGAGATGGTTAAATTATCTGTGGAAGAAATAAAATCAATTATTAGACCATGTGGATTATCTCCAAAAAAATCAAAAGCAATATTTAATCTTTCTCATATTCTTATTGCCAAATACAAAGGAGAAGTACCAAAAGAGATAATTCTTCTTGAAGAACTTCCTGGAGTTGGTCACAAAACAGCTTCAGTAGTAGTGAGTCAAGCTTTTGATCAAGCAGCATTTCCTGTAGACACTCACATTCATCGTTTGATGTATAGATGGGGTTTTACCAATGGAAAAAATGTAATCAAAACTGAAAAAGATGCCAAGAGATTGTTTCCAGAAAATATATGGAATAAACTTCATTTACAAATCATTTTTTATGGTAGAGAGTTTTCTCCAGCTAGAGGGCCAAAAAAAGATAAAGATTTCATTACAATGAAAATTGGCAGAAAATCTGTAATTTCAAATTATAAATAATTTTTTATGAAAAGTATTTTTTTTTATGTCTTTATTTTAAGTGCTTTAAATTCCTATTCTCAGAGCTTTAGTGTGCAACAAAATAATGTTCCCCTGACTGGTGTTTCCACAGAAAACGATTTTTCCCGAAATACATATCTTGATGCTTTGGCAGATGATTCTTTAACATGGAATATCATATCGGATTCTTTACCTTCTTCTTGGGATTTTTCTATTTGTTTCCCAATCTGTTATTCTATTGGTGTTACTAGCGGTGATTTAGTAATCTCTAATGGCCAAAGTTATTACCTTAATTGTCATATATACCCTAATAATACGAGCGGTGAAGGTTTCATTACAATGGAAATATCGAATAATGCTGGCAATACTGAAAAAGTTACTTGGCATGGAATAGCAGGAAGTGTTGGCATAATTAATAACTATTATGATTCTAATAAAAATAATGTTAGATACATTTATGATCTTTCTGGAAAAATTGTAAATGATTATAAACCCAATAAAATTTATATTGTTCAATTAAATGACAACTCGTTTGTGAAAATTTTTATTAATGGAGAATAAAAATTTTAAATAGATTAGATATTTACTTTACTAAAAAAAAGACTTGCTATAGTCTCTATTTATTTAACCTTACATGTAAATTCAATTTATAGTTTATAGTTAACTAATTATAATCTAAATTAAATTTAAAATGGATTGCTTAGATTATTAATTTTGTGAAATGAGCTCAAAAGTTGAGATAAAAAATAAAAAAGCAAAATTTGAATTTGAATTCATAGAGAATTTTACAGCTGGAATTCAACTCTTTGGTACAGAAATAAAGTCTATTAGAAACAATAAAGCAAGTATTGCAGAGTCTTATGGAATCATAATTAAAAACGAGCTATTTATTAGAAACATGTATGTTGGAGATTATGAAAACTCTGGACACTTTAATCATGATAGTAAAAGAGATAGAAAATTACTTCTCAATAAAATAGAGCTCAATAAAATCAATAAAAAACTTAAGAACAAAGGGTTAACCATTGTTCCTACAAAATTGTTCATTGGTAAAAATGGATGGGCAAAATTAAATATTTCTGTAGCAAAAGGAAAGAAGATTTACGACAAAAGAGAAGACCTCAAAACCAAAGATATAAAAAGAGAAATAGACAGGAGTTTAAAAAATTTTAAATAACTAATAATCAGTATTTTATAATTAATTAATTAAATTATTAATTTAATATTTTATCGATAGTATTAAACGACACATAATGGTAATTATTTCTAGCTTTTTGATATACTTTTTTCGCCCAAATTTTATGATCCTCTTTTTTTGAAAGTTCTAAATAAAGAGGCTGCAAAAACTTTCTTCTACCAATTTTCATCAAGAACTTTTCTAAATTTTCAAAAGCTGGTCTATAGTTGTTTTTAATACTCTGCAAAAACCAAACAGCTAGTATCTCAGAATTCCCGCTATTGGACAAATTAAATACATTGTCTAGGTCTAATAACTGATCATACTTAAGACTTCCTGGAAGATGTTTTAAGAAATGTAACCACTCATGAGTAGACCAAACTTCACTTTTTAGTTTTAGCTCTTCTGCCCCACTTTCTAAAAATATTTCAACAGAACTTTCTGCATTTTTAAATCTCAGAGAATTAACTTTAGGACAATTTTCAGGTATCCCTGATTCAAAAACCCATTGCTCTACGTTTAATCCCTTGTAATTATCGTCTAATAGGTTTTCTTTTAGATAAAATAAGAAATCTTCTGTTATAATGGTTTGAAATTTATGGTCTTGAAAATAATTTTTTAAGAAAAAATCCATTTTGTCTCTCCCTATATTTTCTTCCAGCATTCTTAAGAAAAAATATCCTTTTTCATAGGCAATATCAGTCATTGCATCATCAGGATGTTTGCCTTTCATATTTAACCTCAACAATTGCATATTAGGCTTTGAGTTATCTATCTGTTTTTGAAGGTCTTGAAAACCTAAAAGAGCCAACATTTCAGAATAATCTCTTCCATAAAGAGACTCCATAATTCTTCGCTCAAAATAAACAGTAAAACCTTCGTTTAACCAAAAGTCATTCCAAGTAGCATTAGTTACAAGGTTACCGCTCCAAGAATGGGCCAACTCATGAGCAATTAAAGAAACTAAACTACGATCACCAGCAATTATAGTAGGAGTAGCAAAAGTTAATCTCGGATTTTCCATTCCTCCGAATGGAAAGCTAGGAGGTAAAACTATAACATCGTACCTATCCCAATCATAAGCTCCGTATAAATTTTCTGCAGAATCTACCATTTTACCCATGTCTATTAATTCATTGGCACATTCCTCAACCATAGATGGTTCTGCATAAACTCCTGTTCTATAATCTATTGCTTTAAACTCTAAATTACCTACAGCTAATGCAATAAGATAAGGTGGAATTGGTTGATTCATTTTAAAACTGTAAACATTATTAGTATCTATTTCTTGAGGATTAGCCGCACTCATTACAGCCATCATGTTTTTAGGAGTTTTTATTTTTGCAGAATAGGTTATTCTTATACCAGGCGAATCTTGAATTGGAATCCAAGATCTTGTAAAAATAGATTGTCCCTGTGTATACATAAATGGATACATCTTTCCGGCAGTTTGATTAGGGACTAACCAGTCAAGAGCTTCAGACTTATCGGTAGTTTCGTAAAATATGACTACGGCATTGGATTTGGGATTTAAATTAATGGAAAGAGGAGAACCAAGTAATTCATCGAATTTTCCAAAAGAATATTCTAAGTTATTCCCATTACTATCTTGAATACTGTCAATTTTTAAATATTTGGTATCTAATTTTAATATTTTGACTTTTCTATTTTTATCAAATTCATGGGTTACCGAACCTTTTAATTTTCTTTCCTGAAAGTTAACAGATAGGTCTAAATGTGTTTTTATAATGGGTAAATCTTGATAATTTGACAGAGTATGTGTATCCATAATAAGATTTTTTTCTTCTGTAAAGTCCTTGCTTTCAGTTTTAGAATTACAACTTGATAACATTTCAATTACTAGAAATATGCTTACAACAAAATTAATTTTCATTTCAATAAATTTTAACCAAAAATAGTATTTCAAATTGATAAAAATTGAGGATTGTCTTTTATATAAAATTTACAGATTAAAAAAATTGTTTATTTTCACAATTATATATCTAAATAAAACTTATGACAACAACTGAAGCCAATGCAAAACACCCTAAAGGGTTAATGACCTTATTCTTTTCAGAAATGTGGGAAAGATTTTGCTATTATGGAATGAGAACTCTTCTTACTCTTTTCCTTGTTAAATCATTGATGATGGGAGACAGCGAAGCTTCTTTAATTTACGGGGCTTATACTGGTCTAGTTTATGCAGCACCTATACTGGGAGGTAGAATGGCAGATAAGTATTTAGGTTACAGATATGCCGTGATGTTGGGAGCAGTTTTAATGGCCATAGGAGAATTTCTAATTCTAGGGGAAACTAAAGAAATGCTATATATTGGAATGGGAGCACTAATTATTGGAAATGGATATTTCAAGGCAAACATTTCTACAATAGTAGGTAAACTATATGAAGACAACGATCCAAGAAGAGATTCAGGATTCACCATATTTTACATAGGAATAAATGTTGGAGCATTATTAGCAACTACACTGGTAGCATATGTGGGAGAAACTTATGGGTTTACCTATGGCTTTGGTTTAGCAGGATTAGGAATGTTGCTAGGTTTGGTTATTTTTTGGACTGGAAGAAAAAACTATGCTGCT
>MDSY01053876.1_pt1 | contig 15896 bp, 16 predicted proteins | sample 811131 | NCBI WGS metagenome assembly MDSY01 (sample SAMN05326643, study PRJNA326480) | marine metagenome | isolation source: seawater | place: Atlantic Ocean: South West | collected 2010
AAGATTTCCTAGTTTGTGATTATTTATCTAAACTATTTAAATTATTCTTAGCCAATGTGAATTCAGGGTCAATTTCAATAGCTTTTTTGAACATATCTGATGCCTTTGTATTATCATCAAGTCCTTTGTAAGCAATACCTAAATTATTGTAAACCTCTTTTGAACCCTTATCCGCGCTAACCAGTTCATTTAATACCGTTATTGCTTTTTGATATTCTTTTATCTTCAAAAAGTAATTTGACATATTTAATCTTGGAAAAATCTCATCTGGAACCAATTCGATTGTTTTCTGATAATGTTTTTCTGCCTGAGAGTCATTCAAGGAATTATAGAGATTTGCAAGATTATTGTGTGCTTCAGCAGAATCTTTATTTACTTCTATTGCATTCATGTATGATTCTATTGCATTGTCAAATTCTCTTTTGTCAGTGTATAAAATCCCAAGAGAATAATAAGATTGAAAACATTTTTTATCAATTTTTATTGATTTCTTGTATGCACGTATTGATTCTTTAGTTTTACCCATTGTTTGAAGAAGTCCTCCATAATTACTATGAAAAATAGCTTGGTTGGGTTCTTTCTCGATTGCCTTTTCAATATGTGTTTTAGCTGTTTCATAATCTCCTTCCACAGTATAGATTAAAGAGATTAGATGATTTGCATTCGGTTCCGATGAATCGACACTAAGAATCTTTTTATAAATTTTTTTAGCTTCATCAAATTGGTTTCTTTTGTGAAGATCCATTGCTTCTGCAAATGCTTGACGAATGATGAAATTAGACATTTTTATTTATCTCCACTTTAATCTCATTTATTACGGTGTCCCAGTCATTATGTATGGGTTGTCTAAAAAGCTCTAAACTTGAATACCAAGGCGTTGTCTTTGAATAATTTAAATCCCATCTCCATCCTGGAACCGCTGGTAAACAAAGAAGGGTCTTGATACCTAATGAACCAGCTATATGTGCTACTACGGTATCAACAGAGATTACCAAATCTAAATTTTGTATTATATTTGCGGTATCACTAAAATCTTTTATTTGAGGTACGACATTTGTTATTTCATTTTCATTATCTTGTTGATTTGAAAAATAATCTAAAGATATTACATGATGCTTTTGTTTATCAAAAACACCTTTGAATTTTTCAATATCAATGCTACGACTTTTTTCATCACCAGTTTCTTTTCTGGTTTGCGTTACTAGCCCTATATTTATTTTATCCTTAGATAAAAATGTCGGTTGCTTATTCTCTACTTGTAGATATGGAAATCTTTGTTCAAATGTTTTTGGTTTCCATTCTATAACTTTAGGGATGGATAACATGTAAGTATAAAAATCATAATCTGGCAATGATTCTTTGTAACTGATTACTTTTTCAACTCCTTTTTGTTGAGAGAGAAGTGATATTAGCTCATCAGGTGCCATGATTGTAATCTTTGCCCCTCCTAAGGCAAGTTGTTCAGCGAATCTTATAAATTGAATAGTATCTCCAAATCCCTGTTCACAAATAATTAGTAACCTCTTTCCTTCCAAACTTTCCCCTTGCCATTGTGGTTTTTTAAACTCATGAGAATGATTTTCTTCAGGTAGTTTTAACCGCCATTCATATTCCTCCCAGCCTTTTTCGTATTCACCAGTTAGTAGATAGCACATACCTAAATTAATGTGCGCAGCAATATATTCTGGATAAGTCTCTATACATGCTTGATAAGATTCCTTTGCTTGATCAAAATGTTTGAGTTCTTCTTGAACGACGCCGGCCATTAACTGTGAACCAAGGTGATCTTGTGAAAGATTTGTACACTGATTAAAATGATTTAATGACTCTTTAAGTTTACCCGTTTGTCGGTATGCTTCCCCCAAGTAAAAATGAACTTGCGAACTTTTTGGATCAGATTTAATGACAGCAACAAAAGCATTTATAGCTTTTTTATAGTCTTTGATAGAGCTGTAAGCACACCCTAAAGAGGCTTGAAATCCAAGATTATCAGGTTGGCTATCAATTGCTTTTTTTAAATACTCTATACTTTCATCAAATTTTTTTTCACGCATTCTCAAGCAGCCAATGATATGATTAGCATCAGGATTATCATTCTTTTTTAATAAATCCATACAAATACTCTCTGCTTCATCAAATTTATTTTGACTAAAAGCATTAATAGCTTTTGCTATTTCCTCATTTTGTATTTTAGTGTCAGCCATATAATGTTATTTTTATAATTAATAAATAGTAACTTATGAAACAGTTTTTTACTAAGATAAATATTGATTCTAGTCCAGGTAAGTTAACAGAGTTTACCGATGATGTTATGAAAGAACTCTCAAATCATCATATAAATAATGGCCTTGCCACACTTTATATTAAACATACTAGTGCTTCACTTTTGATCCAAGAAAATGCTGACCCTGATGTACTTTATGATTTAGAAAATTTTTTTAACAAGTTAGCGCCACAGGACTTAAGTCTCTACAGACATAAAACAGAAGGTCCAGATGATATGAGTGCACACATTCGTTCAGCTCTTACATCTACACATTTGAGCATTCCTATTGTGAATAACAAGCTTGAATTAGGCACATGGCAAGGCATTTTCTTGTTTGAGCATCGTAGTAAAACTCACTTACGAACTATACAATTACATATAATTGGTGAATAAAAAAAGAGGGTTATAAAAACCCTCTTTTTAATATCTGCCTATATTTTAAGGCTGGTAACTGAATTTACCCGATAAACCAACACGATCAGGTTTGGTGTTCCAGCTAAGACCATGGTCATCATAATCTTGATTACTGGTTTTGTTTATATCAACACCACCACATCCTGGGTTTACCTCTAAAGGATGATTATCACAATGTGCTATTTTGCCATCAGCATTAGCAACACCACTCATACTCCATCCTCCAGCACCATCCACTTTCAAAGTTTTATCGGCACCGGTAATATCACAGTCAATTTTAGCTCTTTTCACACCAACGAGATCTGAAACAAGGCTTGCGATAACACCAAGGTGTCCACCGCCTTGTCCACCCCACAACTTTTCAATAGCTGCAGCTTGCTCATCAGATGCGCTTTCATCAATATAGAGGGCTAACTTACAGTTTCCTTCTGTAAGAGCTGCTGAGCCAGCTTGAAGGAAGGCAGAAACCTTTACTCCATCAAGTTTGACATCATCACAGTGACCTTCTTTAATGTCCCAGACAAGCATTGCATTGCAAGGACCCATTGATGCAGGCTGTAAGTAAATACAAGGACAGACCATATCGCAGTTACAACTTTCTGCGTAGTCTCCTGCTACTTTCCAATCCATAATTATCCCCCAATTAAATTTAATTGAACTATCAATATCACATATTTATATGAAAAAATCTAATCTTTTAGGCTTTCTGTTAGAAAAAACTAAAATACTTATATACATGAAAAACAAAAAATTATGATAAAGTAATTTAAGGGGAGTGATGAAAAAAAATTTTTTTGCCCAACATGAATCTGCTTTAAATCAGATTAGAGGGTTCTCTACTGATACTAAAGATTTTAGATGGTATACAGATAGTGTACCATGCCGTACTGCTTGTCCAGCTGATACAGACATACCTGGTTACCTAGAAGCAATTTACAAAAAAGATTTTGATAAAGCCTATCAAATAAATCTTGAGGATAACGTCTTTCCTGAAATACTAGGAAGGGTATGCTCGAGACCATGCGAGGACGGTTGCCGGCATGCAGAGGATAATAATGGTGATTCTCTAGCTATTTGTTTTTCAAAAAGATCATCTGGTGATCACAAATCAAAGTCAAAAACATTTAAAGTTAAAACTTTAGCTCCTAAAACAAATAAAAAAATTGCTGTGATTGGTTCAGGCGTTGCTGGCTTAACTTGTGCCAGAGAATTAAAAAGATTTGGTCATGATGTTGATGTTTTTGAAAAGCATAAATCACCTGGAGGCATGCTCAATCAGGGTATACCTGTTTTTAGACTACCTAGAAAGGTAATTGAAAAAGAAATTAAACAAATAACAGAAATGGGTATTAAAATTTTTTGTCGATTTAACATTGCTACCCAGCGTGAACTTGATATTTTAGCTCAACAATATGATGCAGTTGTCTTGGCAATGGGAACGCTCAAACCAAATAAAATAAATGCTGTCTTTTCTGGTTGTGAACAAGTTGAAGATGGGCTTGATTTTCTTTTGAGAACCAATGAACAAAATTCAAAATTTGTTGGTAAAAATGTAGTTGTAATTGGTGGCGGATATACTGCCATGGATTGTTCACGAACTGCCCTGAGGCTTGGAGCATCTTCAGTAAAAACATTTTATAGGAGAGATATAGGAGATTTAGTCATTCTTCCTGGGGAACTAGAAGAATTAAGAAATGAAAAAGGAGTGATGAAATTCAACGCACGGCCTATAGATTTAGTTTTAAAAAATAATAAATTAGTTGGTCTTGAGCTTATCAAAACTAAAATAAAAAAAATTAAAGGGAGAATAAAATTAACTGATATAAGAGGTTCAAAATTTACAATAAAAACAGATCATGTAATCTTAGCAATTGGGCAAAAGCAAGATTTAGAGACGATTAAAAAAATAAACCTCCATAAACAAAAAATTAAAAACTCTATCATTAATTTCAAACTACAGAAAAATATTTTTGTAGCCGGAGACTATGCTCTTGGAGCAACTACTCTCATAGATGCTATAGGTCATGCTAAAGCTGCCGCTGATACTGTTGATAATCATTTGATGAAGAGAAAACTAAAAAAAGAAAGTGTATTTGTAAATGATATAAAAACTACTAATCGCAACTTAGAGATGAACTATATACCAATTAATAAAATGTCTACACTTAAATTTAAAGAAAGAAGCTTTTCTAAAGAGGTAGAATTGGGCTTTAATAGATCGCAATCTACTAATGAAGCATCTAGGTGCTACCTGTGCCATTATAAATTTGAAATTGATAATACCCTTTGTGTTTTATGCGATGAATGTCTTTTGGTAAAACCTGTGGAGAATTGTATTGTTGAAACCGATAAAACCTCTACTCATGAAACGGGTGAAGTTTCATATTCTAGAATTGATGCTCTAAAAACCAATGGTATATATCATGGCAAGCTATACATTGACCATAAAAAATGTGTCCGATGTGGGGAGTGTGAAAGGGTATGTCCGACTAATGCTATAACAATACAAAAAATCGAGAAAAGAATAAATGCTGAAATCTAAATTTAAAAATGTGAATGTCACTTGCCCACATGATTGTCCAGATACGTGTAGTTTGAATGTAACTGTTGATACTTCACTAAAAAAAGCAGTAGCTCTAAAGGGTGATTCTACTCATCCTATTACTAAGGGTTTTTTATGTAACAAAGTTAACCACTATCTAGATTTAGTTTATAACGAGAACAGAGTTTTATATCCACACATTAGAATTGGGCCTAAAGGCAAGAAAGGAAAACTTAAAAGAGTAAGTTGGGATCATGCATTAAAACTCATCACAAAAAAATTAAAAACTGTAGAAAAAAAATATGGAGGAGATGCTATTCAACCCTATAGTTATTCAGGCACTCTTGGGATGCTTGGTTACTGGGGGATGTCAGAAAGGTTCTGGAACAAGATGGGAGCAGCGAGACTTGGTAGAACCATCTGTATTGCAGCCGCTTCTACTGCGGGCATCTATACTTATGGAGCAGCCTGTGGTCCTGCCATTGATGAAGTTCCAAACAATGATTATATTATTCTCTGGGGAACCAATATAGTTTCCACTCATGTTCACATGGTGCCTTTTGTAGAAGAAGCTAAAAAAAGAGGTGCAAAAATTATTTGTATTGATCCTAGAGAAACCAGGACTTCTGCACTTTGTGATTGGCATATTCAACCTAAACCCGGAACTGATGCTGCTTTAGCACTAGGTATGATGCATGTAATTGTCAAAAAGAAAAAACATGATGCTGCTTTTTTAAAAAAATTTACGACAGGTCATGAAGAGTTTCTCAAAAAAATTCTGCCTAAATACACACCTGAGAAAGTTGCAAGGATTACAGGGATAAAAAAAGAAACCATAATAAAACTTGCTACAGAATATAGTTCTACCAAAAAATCTTACATTAGACCTAACTACGGTCTGAACCGTCACAGAAATGGTGGAATGATGGTTAGGGCAATCATGCTTCTACCAGCAATAACAGGTGCATGGAGAAATAAGAGTTCAGGTGTTTTTGTTGGCTCCATTGAGGAGATGTGGAATGTTGATTTAAATAAACTTCAAAAACCTGCTTTATTAAATAAAAGAGAACCAAGATCAATCAATATGATACAGATTGGTAATGCATTGAATGACAAAAAACTTAACCCTCCTATAAAAGCTTTGTTTGTCTGGAATTCAGATATCGCAAACTGTGCACCAGATACCACCGATGTAAGGAAGGGGTTAATAAGGCAAGATTTATTTACGGTTGTTCATGAAACTATCTGGACTGATAGTTGTGACTATGCTGACGTTGTACTACCAGCAGACACAGCGCTTGAACATCTCGATTTGAATGCACCTTATGGTCATTATTATTTTTCTCTGTCACAACCAGCTATAAAACCACTGGGTGAGAGTAAATCTAACCAAGATACCTTCCGGATCCTTGCCAAATATATGGGTTATAAAGAGAAATGTTTTACTGAAACCGATGAAAGTATGATTAAGAATATGATTGACCCAAAACATAATCCACTCTTTACGGGCATCACTTATGAAAAACTCAAAAAGAAGGGATGGATGAAAGGGGATGTTAATAATAAAAGAAGAGATTATTTAAAAAAAGGTTGGCCTACCAAAGATGGGAAGATTCAAATCTATTCAGAGGATACGGAGAAAATTGGTCTTGGCCCGTACCCTGAACATCATGAGGAATTTACCAACAAGAAACTTAGAAAAAAATATCCGATTCAGATTTTAAGCCCAGCAACTCATCAATTCATTGGCAATTCCTTTGTACCAGTAAAAAGGTTAAGAGAAATGGCATCTAGGCCTACGATTGAAATTTCTAGAAAGGATGCAGAGAAAAGAAGAATAAAAGATGGCGATCTTTGTAGAATTTATAATGATATCGGTGAGACCTATGCTCATGCAGTTATCATGGATTCTATGTTGGATGGAGTAGCCTCAACTCAAAAGCAATACAAAGGTTCGCTGGTTAAAAATGGGGTGAATGCCAATGCATTAAATACCCAAGACGTCACCGATATGGGAGATGGCCCAATTTTCTATACTGTTTTAGCCCAAATTAGAAAAGCATAGTTATACTTTCGCCATTCTTTATGTTGAGATATAGAAATGACAATCACCTACTCAGATAAAAAGAAATCTATTGGTATTCAAATTCTAGAAAATGGTGATAGCTATGAGGGTGAATTCAAAAATGAACGCAAACATGGTAAAGGTATCCTCACTTCAATAAATGGAAGGAAGTATGATGGATTATGGGAAGATGATGTTCCTCATGGACCAGGTATAGCAACTTTTCCAAATGGCAAAACATATACTGGTGAATACAAACATGGCAAACCTTATGGCAATGGAGTATGGACATATACAAACGGTGATACCTACAGTGGGGTTTGGGAAAACGGTCAGTTCGTCAATAAACAAAATCAAAGCGAAGGTACTAATTTCAGATTGGTTACGTTTCTAATTAATCTAGTTGTAATTGGATTCATGGCTTCTTTTCTACTATGGTGGATGCTTAGCTTATTCAAGATTATCTAAAATGAGCTTGGTTATCTTCAAAACTGTTTTTTCAAATATGATGATAGAAGAGAACAATGGGAAAATAACAAAAATACTATTTACAAAACGCAAACTAAAATCTACAAAAAACAGCAATCTCTTAAAAGCAAAAAAAGAGATTTTAGAATATTTGAATCAGCAGAGAATGCGATTCAGTTTTCTTATAGAGCCAAGTGGCACTGATTTTCAAAAAAAAGTTTGGAAACAAATTTCAACAATCAAATATGGGCAAACTGCTACCTATTCTGACGTGGCGAAAAAAGTCAATAACGCTCCAAGAGCTGTTGGTAATGCATGTGGCGCAAATCCTTGTCTACTGATTATTCCTTGTCATAGAGTCATTTCAAAATCTGGTAATATTGGTGGGTTCTCCTCATTTGGAGGCATAGTACAAAAAGATAGGTTGCTGTCTCTCGAAGTAAATTAGCTGATTGGCTTCATCATGGCTTCAAGAAGAACAGCCTGATTGGTGTAAACCAAGTAAACATATACTACAACTCCCAATACTCCATAAACCTTAGAATCCAAGAAAGTATTGAGTTTAAAGATTCCAGCAACACACTGGCTAATGTTGTAGACAAAATAACCTACAGCACCAAAAAAAACTAAACTGATTATAATTAGTAACATATTTTTAGTTTAGCACTAAACCAAAATTATAAACTATTTGATTGACTGAATTATTCTAATGTAACTACAACCTTTTTAGGTATTCTGCAGCTTTCACCATCATCTGATTGAAAGATGGACGTATAATTTAAAAAAGCTCCAAAAGGTGTCATGGTATCAACCATTCTATCAAATGCATATCCTAGCCCTGTTGAAAGGATAAGGTTTTCATCAACAAGCTGATCATCATCCAACGGAAAAATCCCAACCTCACCTTGTAGATCTCCTTTTACACAAAATATATTAATAGGACCACAGTTTGCTTTATACAAAATTTCTGCTGGAGTTTCTATGCTCAACTTAGTTGTGGTAGAAAATAAAGTACATTCTGCTTTAATGCCTTCTTCATTTTTATTTACTGTATCAATATTCATTTTCAAAGTAACAGGTCCGTCTGGTGTTGATGCACAACTTGATATTAGAAAAATTAAAATGATTGAATAAAATTTATTTTTCATGATGATTGAATGGCTGAAAGAACAGCATCCATTGATGCCTTTGCATCACCAAATAACATTCTTGTATTATCTTTAAAGAAGAGTGGATTTTGGACTCCTGCATAGCCTGTGGCCATACTTCTTTTAAGAACTATCGAAGTCTTACCTTTCCAACATTCCAAAACTGGCATACCAGCAATTGGACTGTTAGGATCTTCTAGTGCAGATGGATTCACTATGTCATTTGCCCCTATAATGATTGAAGTATCCACCCCTGGGAAATCTTCGTTTATCTCATCCATTTCAAAAACAATATCATATGGTACCTTAGCCTCTGCTAAGAGTACATTCATATGTCCAGGCATTCTCCCTGCAACTGGATGGATGGCAAAGGATACATTAATCTTTTTGCTTTGGAGTACTTTAACAATTTCATTAACCGTATGTTGCGCTTGCGCCACTGCCATCCCGTATCCTGGGATTATCATTACCTTCTTTGATGACATTAACAACTCACAAACATCATCTGCTTCAATAGGATTAACTTCACCTTGATCTTCACTAGAAGTCATATTTCCAGAAGAACTATCAGTTCCAAAACCACCAGCTATAACTGAAATGAAACTCCTGTTCATTGCACGACACATAATATAACTTAAAATTGCACCGCTACTCCCTACTAAGGCTCCTACAACAATCAATAAATCATTACCTAACATAAAGCCGGTAACCGAAGCGGCCCATCCAGAGTAACTATTTAACATACTCACCGCCACAGGCATATCTGCGCCACCAATAGCCATAATTAGATGAACACCAAATATCAGAGATAAGACTGTCATGATGATTAATGGGGTTAGTGCGTCTGGTACATTTTCTGTGATGACAAATATATATCCATATATACATATAACAGAAATCAAAATTAAATTTAGCCAATGTCGAGCAGGTAACATTAAAGGGTTGCCACTCATTCTTCCACTCAACTTGCCAAAAGCTACAACTGATCCAGAGAAGGTTATTGCTCCAATAAAAATACCTACATAAATTTCAATTTCATGGATTACTTTTTCAACACCTTGGTATTCAATCGATGTATCTAAGAAATTAACATATCCAACTAATACTGCAGCAATTCCGACTAAGCTATGAAGAATTGCAACTAACTCCGGCATTTGTGTCATCTGAACTTTCTTTGCTAAATAGATCCCAATTAACCCACCAAAGGCCATTAAAGTAAAAATAAGAAAAAAATTATTGGTAACATGTGGGCCGAGAAGTGTTGCAATGATGGCAATGCTCATTCCAAACATACCATACATGTTTCCCTTTCTTGCTGACTCTTGATTGCTTAACCCACCTAAGGTGAGTATAAATAAAATGGTTGCTCCTATATATAATGCCTTAGCTAATTCTAAATTAATTTCCATTTTTAATCCTACTTCTTAAACATATCAAGCATTCTTTTCGTCACAGCAAAACCGCCAAAAATATTTATACTCGTAATAAAAATAGCTAATGAAGCCATTATTGTAAGAATTAAATTATCAGATGATATTTGTATTAGCGCCCCAATAATAATAATACTGCTAACAGCATTGGTCACAGACATCAAAGGTGTGTGTAATGCACTAGTTACATTCCAAACAACCATGTATCCAACAAAACAAGCAAGAACAAAAACAGTGAAATGTGCCATAAATGATGCGGGTGCGACTGAACCAAGGCCAATAAGCGCCAACATGGATAATAGGAAACCAATCATAGTATTGCTTTTTTTTGGTTTGATTAACTCTTTCTTTGATAACGCTTCCTTGTTCACCATATTTTTATTTGCGACATTATTTTCTTTCTTAGTTTCTGGTGGAGGCCAAATTATTTTTCCTTCTCTGATAATTGTCATAGCTCTCACAACTTGATCGTCCATATTAAAAACTAACTTCCCATTTTTTTGTGGTGTCATATCATCAAATAAATGCAGCATATTTGTTGCATAAAGTTGGCTTGCTTGTGTGGGTAGTCTTGATGGTAAATCTGTGTAACCAATTATACTGATCCCATTTACTTCTATCTTCTTGTTTTTTTCAGTCAGCTCACAATTACCACCCTGTTCTGCAGCTAAATCTACTATTACACTCCCAGGTCTCATTAATTCAATCATCTTCTTTGTAATTAATTTTGGTGCGGGTTTGCCAGGCACTAAGGCAGTAGTAATAATAATATCAATCTCTTTACATTGTTTTTCAAATAATTCATATTCCGCTTTTATATATTCCTTACTCATTGTTTTTGCATAACCGCCAGTACCACTTCCATCTTCATCAATATCTACAGTAAGAAATTCTGCATTTAAACTTTCAACCTGGTCCTTTACATCTTTACGAGTATCAAATGCTCTCACTATTGCACCTAAACTGCTTGCCGTACCTATCGCACTAAGACCAGCAACTCCAGCACCTATAACAAGAACTTTAGCTGGCGGAATCTTACCTGCAGCAGTAATTTGACCACCAAAAAACCTTGAGAAACAGTGGCTTGCCTCTATGACTGCTCTTGAACCGGCAATATTAGCCATACTACTTAGTGTGTCAAGTTTTTGAGCCCTAGAAATCCTTGGTACCGCATCCATTGCTATTACATTTATATTGTCTCTAGCTAGTGAATTCAGTTGCTCTTTATTTTGGCTTGGTGAGAATAATGAAATTAAGGTTTGGTCATCTTTTATTTTTTTATTTTCATCATTGGTTGAGATATTAATTTTTACTATGATGTCAGATGTTTCCCAAAGTTGGTTAGGGTTAGAAATAATCTTTACTCCTAATTGCTCATATTGATCGTCAGTAAAATTAGCAGCTTCGCCTGCTGATTTTTCTATTTGAATGTCATAGCCAAGTTTCAATAATTTAGTAGCTACACCAGGGGTTATAGCAACTCTGTTTTCATTCGGCAATATTTCTTTTGGAATCCCTATAATCACAAATTATTCCTGAATTTGATGCTGGTAAAGATAGCATAAATTAAAGATTTATTCAGCATGTTATTACGAAGTTCTGTCAATAATCGAAAAAATTAGCTCATTTAAGATAAAGCTCTTATCTCCAAAAATTGTAGTTTTGTTTGTTGCTTGTTTCGCTAATTGAGTACAATATTTTTTAACTTCATTTTTATCCTTAAAAAGCAATATACTACCTTTATTCTGCATTAAATCTTTGTTAGTTGTTTTGCCTAATTTTTTCTTAGTCCCAATGGAATCTAATAAATCATCGGTAGCTTGAAAAATAAGACCAAAGTTTTTTCCATATAATTTAGCTTGTATCATTTCTTTGTCAGAACTACCCATCATTATAAATGGTGCTGATACACAAAATTCAAATAGCCGAGCTGTTTTCAAGTAATGCATTTGTAATATCTCTGCTTCCAATACTCTTTTCTTTTCATATAGTAAATCAAGTGACTGGCCAGCAGCTAAACCCTCTTTCCCAGATATAGAAGCTAGAATTTTAATTATTTCACTCCTAACAAATGAATCAGGATGTGTTTTTTTATCAGCTAATAATTCAAATGCTAATGTGAGCAAACTATTTCCAGCTAAAAGAGCAGTGGCTTCATCAAATTTTTTATGAGTTGTTAGCACCCCTCTTCTATATGTATCATTATCCATCAATGGCATATCATCATGAATAAGTGAGTAACAATGTACTAATTCTGAAGCTAGAGCAACTCGCATGTAATTAATTTTTTTTATTTTCAGATATTTTGATAAATACATTACCAACAATGGCCTTATCCTCTTTCCTCCATTAAGAGTTCCATAAATCATTGCTTTAAAAAGATAGGATTTATTTTTGAAACCTTTAAAGTATGAATCAACATATTTGTTGAACTCTTTTGTTTCATTATTTATTAACTTGTGCAATTCAACCATTATTAGAATGTCATGATATATCGATAATCAATTATTGCAGATATTAGTCAAAATACTAGATATGGTTTATTAGTTTTATATTTAAAAGATACCTAATGAAAGAGTATACTTTGTCATAATGGGAAAAACTAAGATATTAATTGTTATATTGCTTGTAGTGATTTTAGCCATATTTAATTTTGGTGATTTTGCAAGCGTACTCCTTAATTTCATTAATACAAATCTGGAAAAGATCAAAATCATACAAGCAGAAAACCCATACTTGGTTGAAATATTATTCTTTACTACTTATATAGTAACTACCACAATTTCCTTACCCGTCGCTTCAATACTTGGATTACTATCTGGAATGATTTTCGGTGTAATAACTGCTGTTATATTAGTTTCATTTGCTTCTTCAATAGGAGCAACTTTTGCTTTTTTACTTTCTCGTTATTTATTAAAAGATTATGTTGAAAAAAGATTTTCTGAACCATATCAAAAAATAAATTCTGGTTTTATCAAAAAGAGTGGTTACTATTTATTCGCACTCAGAATGTGCATGGTCTTCCCATACTTTATAATAAATCTAGTTTCAGGTTTAACCACAATACGTACATCTGTGTTTTATGTAGTGAGCCAAATTGGAATGCTCCCTGGGACCATCATAATAATTATGATAGGAAAAAATATTGCTCATTCTATTACGACAAATATTGGAATAGGAATAGAGATGATTTTACTTCTTTCTATTCTTGGGCTGCTGCCTCTATTATCTAGATACATTCTAAGAAATTGGCTAGACCAATAGTTAGTTTTTTGCCGGAAAGAGGAATCGAACCTCTGACCTACGCGTTACGAATGCGTTGCTCTACCAACTGAGCTATTCCGGCATTTTTTCTATCATAATAAAATACTGTATAATAATATACCTATATGACCATGAACATATTTGTAAATAGAGCTAAGACCTCTACATCTGAAAAAACAAGTGTTGAATTATTATTGATGAATCTTGGAATAGAAAAAAAATTCATCGCTGTAGAAGTCAACCAAGTCATTGTGCCTAAATCTAAATATAAAAATTTCTATTTGAAAGAGAATGATAAGATAGAGATTATCAAAGCAATTGGAGGCGGGTAATGAAAGACAAACCATTGGTCATTAATAATAAAATTTATTCATCAAGACTAATTGTTGGTACTGGAAAATACAAGAGTCTTAAAGAAACTAAACTTGCTGTTGAAGCTAGTGCAGCTGAAATGGTAACTGTTGCTATTAGAAGAGTAAATATTGGTCAAGATAAAAATCAAGAAAACTTATTGGAATATATTGATCCAAAAAAATATACGATTCTACCTAATACAGCAGGATGCTATTCAGCTGAAGATGCTATAAGAGTTTGTAATTTAGCATCAGAAATTTTGGGTGGCGAGAAATTAGTTAAATTAGAAGTATTAGGTGATCAAAAAACACTCTATCCTAATATTAGCGAAACTCTTAAAGCTGCTGAACAGCTTGTCAAACAAGATTTTAAGGTAATGGTATATACAACCGATGACCCACTTGTAGCCAAAGAGTTAGAATTGCTTGGATGTATTTCAGTTATGCCGCTTGCTGCTCCAATCGGTAGCGGCCTAGGGATTCAAAATAGCTATAATATTCTAACAATTGTTGAAAATGCAAAAGTACCCATTATAGTTGATGCAGGTGTTGGCACAGCTTCAGATGCAACAATTGCCATGGAGCTTGGGTGCGATGGTGTATTAATGAATACAGCTATTGCTTGTTCCCCTAATCCAATCTTGATGGCTAGTGCCATGAAAAAGGGGATTGAATCAGGAAGAGAAGCTTTTCTCGCTGGAAGGATCCCAAAAAAGAGATATGCCTCTGCATCATCTCCAATTGAAGGAAATATTTCAGTTGATAAAGAATAATACAAAACCAATATTCTATTCTAGCCATCGCTCGAGAAACAATTTAAAAAAAAATTTATTCAACCCTGATGAGCTTTTTCAAAGAGCAAAGAAAGTATTAAAAGAAAACAAAAAAAATTTTTTAGAGATAGGGTTTGGTGACGGTAGATCCGTCATCGATATGGCAAGAGATAAATCTGAAATAAATTTTTTTTGTATTGAAGCTTATTCTAAAGGGTTTACTAACCTATTTGAAAAAATTAAGAGAGAAAAGCTGGAAAATATAATTTTATTGTATGGTGATGCGATAGAAATAATTGATAGACTATTTGAAGATGCTTCTATTGATAAAATCTTTATTTTTTTTCCAGATCCATGGCCTAAGACTAAACATAAAAAAAGACGAATCTTAAATAAATACAGCATCAACTTATTCTTTAAGAAGCTTATACAACAAGGAATATTTCATTTTACTACTGACAACATACGCTACGCCTATGATGTAAGGTTATTGTTAAATTGTCACTTTCCTACAAAAAATAATATTATTTTCAGTGATAATCGGGGTGATAGACCAATTACTAAATATGAAGAAAAGGCATTATCAAAAAAAAATATTATTTATGATTTGATAGTTAGCAATTAATTTCTCATAAATCTTTCCAATATGAAAGATAAAACAAAGCCAAAAATAATCCCTGTCCAGATATGAGTTGTTACACCCTCATAGACTTCTATTTGTAACAGAGGAAAAAGCAAGGTACTAAAAAAGGTGCCCCATACAATAATTCCATCCTTGATGTTTTCTTTAAAAATCTCTATCATTTTCTTTATTTCTATCAATGGAATGACTGCTAAAATAATAATTATTCCTAGAGTGGCATGTGGCAGATAAAATAGTGTACCTGTCAAGAATAGTAAAGTTAGTCCAACTACCAGTGACGTAATCATAGACGTAAGGCCGCTGAATCCATTCGCAACTATACAAACTGATGACCTAGAAAAGGATCCTGAAACTGGATAACTACCAGAAAACCCTGAGCCTATATTTGCTAATCCTTGTCCAAATAATTCTTGATCAACATCAAATCTAGATGCGCTTTTTGATGCTAACTCTTGTGTTTCCCTAACCGCCATTTTTATTGCAAGAGTTTGTGCAATTGCTAAAGCTTCCATAAATCCAACAAATGTAAT
>MDSY01134979.1_pt1 | contig 15896 bp, 10 predicted proteins | sample 811131 | NCBI WGS metagenome assembly MDSY01 (sample SAMN05326643, study PRJNA326480) | marine metagenome | isolation source: seawater | place: Atlantic Ocean: South West | collected 2010
TGAATCAGAGAGTGATGCCATGTTCGCGCTAGGGTATGTGCATGCTTCTGAGCGTTTATGGCAGATGGATTTGCTTCGTCGAGCCGGTGGGGGTGAATTATCCGAACTTCTCGGAGCTGACATGATCGAGAACGACCGGTATTTGAGAACACTTGGGATGAGAGCCGCCGCGGTCAAGGACGCCGCGTTGTTTGAACACACTTCGTCAGAAACAACCAAGTCTGCTGCCCGTGCATATTTAAAAGGTGTCAACACATTTATTGGTGAAGAAAATTATCCTGTTGAGTATTTGCTTTTAGGAGAGACTCCTCATCAGTTTGAGATTGTGGACATGTATAAAGTTGCTGGATTTATGGCCTACAGTTTTGCAATTCACATTAAAACGGAGCCCATTGTTGATTGGCTCAAAACGAATGTCGATTCGATCTATTTGTCAGATATAGCCCTAGGGGTGCAGGGGTTCACAAAAATCCCAACCCAAAACGCTTCTGTCGATGTTACAACATTCTCTGATTTGGCACACCGCTTAGATGAAAAATTGCCAGTTCCTCAATTTATAGGGTCAAATGCGTGGGTCATCTCCGGTTCGAAAACCAAATCAGGAGAAGTGTTGTTCTCCAACGACACACATATGAAGTACGCCTCACCTTCTGTTTGGTATGAAGCTCATGTGACCACTCCCGAGTTGGAATATTATGGAAATCACATTGCTGGAGTCCCATTTCCGCCCTTGGGACACACAAAAGACAGAGCTTGGGGGATTACGATGTTTGTTAATGACGACATCGATTTGTACAAGGAAACAATCATCGGTGACCAGTACCTATACGATGAGGAACTGGTTGACTTGGACATTACGTCCGAGATCATACATGTTGCGGGCGGAGCGGATGTTGAATTTGAAGTAAGAAGCACCTTGCATGGGCCTTTGATTTCGGACAGTGTGTCTATGTGGTGGACCTATATGAAGTATCCTGATAACCTGATCCAGGAGGCCTTTTACGGTCTCTCAAGAGCAGAAAACATGGCGGAAGTTAAACAGGCTGTTTCTTTGTTTCATGCACCGGGATTGAATGTCATGCATGGAGATAAAGAGGGTAATATTGCTTGGTGGGCTGCCGCAAAACTCCCCATCCGTTCACCGTCATCGGATTCGAAATCCATACAAGATGGTTCCCTTGCTGAGAATGACATTCTCGGATGGTATGATTTCTCCAAAAACCCTCAGACGATCAATCCTGAACGTGGTTTTATTTTCTCGACGAACAACGCACCAGAGGATGTCGATGGCGTGCATTATCCGGGGTATTACTATTCCGGAAATACTCGGGCGAAATCAATCATTACAGCACTTTCTAAAGACAAGGCAGACTGGACCATGGAAGACTCGCAAGAACTGCAAATGAGCACACACTCTCCTGTGTATGAAAGTAACTGTAAGATGATGTGTGCATACGCTGGGGAGAATAGTTTCGAGGGTGTATATGCTGAATATTTCCAGAAAATGAAAGCGTGGACCGGAACACACGGAATAGAAGAGATCGAGCCAACGATTTATTACAGATGGATGCACGCGGTGATTAAGGATGTTTTTAAGGATGAGTTGGGGGAGGAGAAATACCTCACGTTCAGGGGGACGATTGTATGTGAAAACACATTTCCGCTTGTGCTTCAGAACAGTGAATCTCCCTGGTGGGACAATCAAAATACAGATGAAATCGAATCAGCCCAGCAGATTGTCAACAGCGCTTTTCTGACTGCGATTGATGAAATTATTAAAGATAGAGGCGCAGATTCATCGAAGTGGAAATATGGAAAAATTCACCACCTCACACACAAGCACGCTTTGGGGGAAGTTGAGATTTTAGATGATTTATTTAATGTGGGGAGGTATGACGTACCATCGGCAAAAGACGCGCTGTGTAAATATGAATTCAAGTTGACCGATACTGTTGATTTCGAAGTGTTCTCAGGTCCAGCAATGCGGGTGACGGTGGATTTTGGTGATGTAAACGCCTCTGAAAGTATTCTTCCTACGGGACAGTCTGGCAATGTGTTCAGTCCCTATTACGACAACCAAGCAGACATGTATCATTCAGGGGAGTTTCGCAAGCAGAGAATGAATCAAGAGGAGATAGAAGGCGTGAAAATTGGGGAGTCATTTATTCGTGTTCAATAAATCAATAACAAACATTTTATAATCTTACGACCATGAAAGTAATTGTATTAGGAGCAGGCCTTGTAGGAGCCCCCATGGCTTTTGACCTTGCCAAGGGCGCAGAGTTTGACGTCACTGTAGCTGATATCAGTCACAAGAACTTAGAGAAATTTACGGGCCACAACATTGCGACTGTGGCGGTCGATTTGGACGATGAGCATTCGCTTCAGGAGGTGCTCAAAAACCATGATTTAGTCTTGAATGCTGTTCCCGGATTTATGGGTTATCGCACCACAGAACGTATTTTAAAGGCGAAAAAAAATGTGGTAGACATTTCCTTTTTTCCTGAAGATGCATTGATGTTAGATGGTTTGGCAAAAGAAAATGGCGTAACAGCGATTGTGGATTGCGGAGTGGCTCCAGGAATGAGTAACATTCTTCCCGGATATGTGGATTCTATTTTAGACCAAACCGATTCCATTTTAATCTATGTCGGAGGACTACCTAAAGTCAGAGAGCTTCCTTATGAGTATAAAGCCGTTTTTTCACCCATCGATGTCATTGAAGAATACACACGTCCCGCACGTTATATTGAGAATGGCAAGCTAGTAACCATGCCCGCTTTGTCTGAGCCGGAATAGCTTCATTTCGATAAGGTTGGGACACTTGAGACGTTTAACAGCGATGGAATCAGATCGCTTTCAAAGACAATGCCTCACATCCCCAATATCAAAGAAAAAACACTTCGTTATCCTGGTCATATCAGGTTAATGGAGATTATGCGAGAAGCTGGATTTTTCAGCGCTGAACCCACAGAAATAAACGGGGTTGATATTCGCCCCATTGATCTTACTGCGAAGCTTCTTTTTCCGCAGTGGGAACTTAAGCCTGGAGAAGTTGATTACACGATCATGCGCATAGAGGTTTCAGGTGTCCGCAACGGCAAGCCAGAGCGACATACCTATACCCTTTTTGATGAATACTGCCCTGAAACGAAGGTTCACAGTATGGCACGAACGACGGGTTACACTGCCACGATGGCCATCAGGATGCTCGCTGAAGGACATTATAATGAGAAAGGAATCATCGTTCCTGAGTTCATTGGAAAAAATCACGCGTGTGTGAAGTTTATTCTTGATGGACTTGCAGATCGAGGGATTAACTACGAATTAAAGATAGATTGAGGGACATTTGATCTTGAATGAGATGCGCAGAATGAAAAATTGTATACCATCTCCCTTAAATAAACCTATCGTGAGGCATCGATTCCGTCGATGTTGTTAAAGAAGGTTGAAGGCGATGTGCTTTATGTTCTTTTTCCTTACAAAGTGGCGTAGTGTTTCATAGATTTACAGTCAAAATAATACAGCGCTTTTGAAAATGAGGAATTCAGCTCTTGTGTGTCTTAAAATACTGGTTATAAGCGTTTTCGTTCTTATCGGATGCGGTAGTGAAGGGAAAGTCATTGAAGCGATTGGAAGTGATGCTTCTGGGACGGGGATTTTTTCAGGGAACAAATCACCTGAATCTTCAGAAAGTACATCTTATCAGGTAAAAGCTTTAGAAGTTCTCCAAACAGCGAAGTACTCGTATTTGAAGGTTGAAGGAGAAGGAGACGGGTTACGTGTGGGAGAGCCATATTGGATTGCGACGCTGAAGAACGATTTCGTCGCTGGTGAAGAATATATTTATACAGGTCGTTTGTTTAAGAGTGATTTCGAAAGTAAGGAATTTGGGAGAGTATTTGATCAAATATATTTGGTCTCTTTCATTGAAAAGGCAAACGCGACAGTGCCGATGGCTTTGTCAGTGGAAGGTGTCATTTCAATCGCAGACATCGTGTCTAATGCTTCCAGTTATGAAGGGAAAAAAGTGAAGGTTCAAGGGGGAGTTGTGAAAGTAAATGATGCGATTATGGACAGGAACTGGATTCATTTGACAGATGGGTCGGCGGATGACTATGACTTTGTCATCACTACTGATGAGAATGTCTCCGTGGGACAGACAATTGCATTTGAAGGTTTGATTTCGACAAACAGAGATTTCGGCGCTGGATACAAGTATGCGCTACTTATGGAGGATGCGGTTACAATTAAATAAACGAAAGTGAAACGATTTTTTTCTACTTCTTTTGCTGGAATCTACATTCTGGTATTTGCCGTTGCCATTGGAGTTGCAACATTTATAGAGAACGATTTCGGGACCAGTTCGGCCATGAAGCTGGTCTTTAAAGCTGGGTGGTTTGAAGTGTTGTTGGTACTGTTCTCCATCACGCTCGTTGTCAATGTGGTGAAATATAAAATGATTTCACAAAAGAGATGGGCACTGGTTATCTTTCATTTGTCCATGGTTATGATTCTTGTAGGTGCGGGAGTAACCAGGTATTTTGGTTATGAAGGAACCATGCATATCCGAGAGGGGGAGGCGTCAAATTCCATCCTTTCTCGTGACTCATATTTAAACTTCCAGGCGTCCTCCAATGGGAATAACTATGAATTTAGTGAGCCGGTTCTCTTTTCTTCAATTGGAAGCAATGCCTTCAATGAGAAGTACAATGTAGCAGGTCGCGAAGTGAAGGTTGAAGTGTTGGACATTTTGCCGAACCCCGCGAACGTCCTTGCGCAGTCTTCTTCTGGTCAACCTATTTTAAAGATTGTCTATGGTGGTAGTGGTTCTAGGCAAGAGTTTTACATCGGAGAGGGAGAGAGAAGGACGCTTTTTGGCATGAATTTCGACTTCAGTCAATCCCTAGAGGATTCATCCGCGGTAGATTTCTCTGAGACACCGACTGATTTTAATATTTATTTTTCTGACGGAGATTTGCTTTTCAAATCCCGAACTGATGTGTCTGAGATGGTCATGATTAGCCAAACGCAGTCTGCGCTCTCTGCAAATCAGGTGCATCCGCTCAAGCTAAGATCTCTTTATGATACAGGCGACAAAGGGTTTGTTTTCGGAGATTTTATGCCATCAGGTGAACTCAAGTTAACCAGCACAGGACGCAAGCTTGATTACAGTTCAACCATTGGTATTTCCTTGAAAGTCACAATTGATGATGTTCCGTTTGAACGTTACATCTTCGGCCGCAATGGTGGGGAAGGTCATGCAGAAGTCTTTCAAGTTGATGGTATGGAGCTCTCGGCGAGCTATGGCTCAAAAAGAATACAACTTCCTTTCAGTTTATATCTGAATGATTTTATTATGGATAGATATCCAGGAACGAATAGCCCAGCGTCTTATGCCAGTGAAGTCACTTTAATTGACGACAGAAATCAAATACGAGAAGATCACAGAATCTATATGAATCATGTCTTGGATCACGATGGTTTCCGATTCTTTCAATCTTCCTTTGATCAAGATGAATTGGGGACGTATTTAAGTGTAAACAGCGATTATTGGGGAACCATAATTACCTATTTCAGTTATGCGTTTTTTACTTTGGGACTAGTTATGGTTTTCTTTAGCAAAAAGACGAGATTTTATATCCTGTCCCAAAAATTAAAAAAACTTCAGGACAAACGATTTGTATTCCTGACTTTAGTCTGTTTTTCTAGTTTCCTATCTCAGCCCGCAATCGCGCAGGAGTCAATCAAGCCAGTGCTCCCTGAATTGTATTATGTAGATGATGACCATGCCGCGTTATTTAACACTGTGATCGTTCAGGATTTTAAGGGACGTATGAAGCCCATGCAGACGCTTTCGAACGAACTCATGCGCAAGGTCACGGGCAAGACCAAATACAATGGCTTCACTGCAAGTACGACCGTGTTGTCGATGTATGCTGATGCTCAAAATTGGTATTCTGCACCTATGATAGGGTATGGTAAAAACGAAGGTATTGCGGACATTATAGGTGTGTCATTTGGTAATCTGGCCAGCTATAAGGATTTTTTCTTCGAAGATGGCTCTTATAAGCTTGGTGGTGAAATCCGTGATGCCACCGGTAAAAACCCTGCGGAAAGAGGGATGTATGAGAAGCAACTTATTAAGGTTGATGAGCGGGTAAATATCGTGGGGATGATTTTTGCCGGATCTTTTTTTAAGGTGATCCCAATCGAAGGTGATGAGAACAATACTTGGGTGGGAGAGGAGAGGTCAAACGGACAGACTTCTGAAGCGCCCACTTCGCCTATCGCTCAAGCTTTCTTCAGTACCTATCGCCGAGCGCTTTACGATGCGATACAATCCGTTGAGCGAGGAGAACTTGAAACAGGTGCAGACATTTATCAGCTTTGTAATCAAATTGTTTTAGAACTTAAACAATACCAAACCGTTAACGGGGCAGCAGTGATGCCCTCGAAGTCAAGAATCGCGACGGAGATTGCACTCAATAATTCGAACGTTTTTAATCGCCTTGCACTTTATTATTTCATGCTTGGTATGTTGTTTCTAGGTCTTCTTTTCTACTCCGTATTCTTTCCTGAAGGCAAGGCGAAGAAATTCAGGGCAGCTTTGGTCGTCCTCGTCATTATAGGGTTCGTTTTCCATACCTCGGGTCTGGGTGCAAGATGGTATATTACGGGACGAGCGCCATGGAGCAATGGTTATGAATCAATGATTTATATTGCGTGGACTTCTGTGCTTGCGGGTTTGATTTTCACCCGGAAATCCCTGGGAGCTATGGCAGCGACGATGGTTCTGGGAGGTGCAATCCTTCTCATTGCGATGTTGAGTTATCTGGACCCAGAGATTACACCACTCGTTCCAGTTCTTAAATCTTATTGGCTTACAATTCATGTTTCACTTATCGCTGGATCATACGGTTTTCTTATGCTTGGCGCCATTATTGGATTTATAAACTTGTTGTTGTACGTGATTCTGTCGAAGAAAAACAAATCTGCGATTGTTAAGATCATCAAGGAGATGACTTACATCAGCGAAATGACTTTGACCGGTGGCATTGTACTGCTTAGTGTAGGGACATATTTGGGTGGTGTTTGGGCGAACGAATCTTGGGGGAGATATTGGGGGTGGGATGCAAAAGAAACCTGGGCATTGGTTTCGATACTGGTGTATGCTTTCATATTACACATGAGACTCATTCCTGGACTCAAGTCTGTTTTCGCTTACAATTTCGCGACTCTTTTTGGTCTTTCTTCCGTAATCATGACCTATTTCGGTGTGAATTACTACCTAAGTGGTTTACACTCATACGCAGCTGGAGACCCTGTCCCGATTCCGAATTGGGTGTATTATGCTGTGGCCGCTGCAGCTGTGGTAAGTTTCATAGCATATATGCAAAAAAACAAACATCAAATTTCTTAAATTGCTCCATGAAATATTTTTTAGCCCTTTCAACAGTTGTTTTTTCTTTTATATCATTGGCGCAATCTGAGTCAGATGCCACAGTCCGTCGTTGTGCAGTTATGCCTGCGTTTGGTGAGTGTGTGTACTCAGAAACAGCAGACATTTACCGTTGCTCTACCGCAGCAATAATGGAACACCTTGGAGACGTATTAAATTACCCTTCGGATGCCCTTAAGGCAGAAGTTTCGGGAACGGTTTACGTCATGTTTGTTATTGAAAAAGATGGGTCAATCACAGGTGTAGACGTCATGCGTTCCATTCCTGTAGAAGACGACTCACTGTTAGAGGCTGTGGCTTCCCTTGAGCTTGAAGCTTTAAAGGTTGTCAAATCACTGCCGAACTTTCGTCCTGGTACGGATGGCGTAAATCCGGTGAGGGTTGAATACGTCGTTCCAGTAAAGTTTGCATTAAAGTAACCGGTCAATCGCTGGCCGCACACGACAGTTTCATCAATCGTTTGGTAAATATTAGACCCTTTGATTTAACATACTTCGTCTGTGGGATGATTTTGAATTAAGAGTAACAATTTTAACATCTCATATATGATGCTTATTACGAGTAATGTTCTGCAATTAGAAGAGATTCGCACATTGTTAGGAAAGGTCCCAAAAGAGGTCTATTTAATGAAACGAGATGTGTTGAGTGGTGCCTCGATTGGACAACACGTAAGACATCTTTTAGAATTTTACGTGACCCTTGAGCAGGGCTTGAAGGCAAATGTGGTGTGTTATGATGCGCGGGCAAGAGATTTAAATATCGAAACAGACGTGTCATATGCCATCCAGGTTGTTGACAAGGCGATTGCATTTATGTCCAGCTCCTTTTTTGACAGAAATGCATTCAAAAGAAACATTACACTCAGAGCGAGCTATGGTTTAGATGTTTCGGTTGACATTGATATAGATACGACTGTTGAACGCGAACTCGCGTATTGTTTGGATCATGCAATTCACCATTTGGCAATCATAAAAATCTCATTAATCGAAAGTCGGATTGATTTGAAAATGGAGTCAAATCTTGGCGTAGCCTCTTCGACACTTAGATATCGCGAAACATGTGCACAGTAAGTTACGTGCCTGACCATTCAGGTGGATTTGTTCTCATCTCAAGCAGAGATGAAAAGCCTGGTCGCAAGACCATGCGACCGGAAATCGACAATGGTATGTTATACCCTAAAGACGCTGTTGCTGGAGGGACTTGGATTTCTGTAGATGAGTCGGGGAGGGTTGGATGTCTATTAAACGGAGCGTTCGAAAAGCACACAAGTCAGAATAATTACACGAGAAGTCGAGGCTCCCTGATTCTAGAGGCTTTTAAGTACGACAATATGGCGGATTTTTTCAAGAATGTAACCCTTTTCGGTGTTGAGCCATTCACCCTAATTGTCATAGAAAACAACATGCTTTGGGAATTTCGGTGGGATGCCAAGGTGAAATTTATTAAAGAATTCCCGGTTGATCAGAAGAAGGTTTGGTCTTCATCAACTTTATATGATTCTTCAGCAAAAGCAAAACGCCGCAGTTGGTTTCATTCATGGAGAGGTGCTCCCTTAGACTTTCATTTTGCAAACCATTGTTCCAATCCTGGCATCGACTTAAAAATGAAACTGGACTCAGGTGTTGAAACGGTCAGTATTACACAAGTAACCTCATTCCATGCTTCACGAATTGCAGGTGTTGAGAGTTCCACGTTAATATCTAAGCCACCAAGCATGATGTATCACGATCTGATCCACGGAGAAAAACACATGTCTGAATGTCTTGCGGTTTTCTAAAAGCAATCGCCTCAATGACACTTGTGTAACCGCTTAATCACCTCACGAATCGGGCACGACTTTTAAAATCGCCATTGATGCTCTCAAGTATATATGAGCCAGATGCAAAGAGGGAGATGTCAATTCGCATTGAAGGTGCATTGGAATACCCCTTTGCGATCATTTTACCCGATGTGTTATAAATGGTCCAGTCGGCAAGATCTCTTCCGTCAGATGAATTGACAGAAATGAAATCCCGAGATGGGTTTGGGCTTATCGAAAGCGATAACGGATTTTGAATTTGAGTGTCACCCACATTTAGTGCGGCGTCACGAATTCGGACGAAGTTTGAGTGAACGTACTCCCTGTTCACCATGTCCCACGATTGAACTTCGATTGTTCCATCGTATTCAGCATCTGGTGAAATCAGGACGGTAAATCGCTCACCTGGGTAGATGTCGAGTTCCTCAACCCCGAAAGGTGTGGGGACAGGACGACCATCTGACATGTAGCACATCGCTCCAAGTTCAGCGGGGATGATTAATTTTGTGAGAGTGTAGGCCATAGAACCCAAACGCAACGCGAGGGATTCGCCATTGGGACACGACAGAATCGTCCCTGGTTCACCAGGTGTGCCAGAACTTCCTGTTTCTAGCTGACTTCCTGAGCGTCCGTTGACCATGAAGTAGTCAGGGCGTATGTCATGAAACGGAAAGGATTGAACAGGGTCTAGGTTGGTCGCTATTTCGAGGTCACTGAAGAGAAGTGGCGCATCAGAATAATACGCTGGGCCTCCCTCAAAGAGAATGCCTCCCGGATGACGGACCAGAATCATCCCATACATGCCCATCGTGAGATGTAGGGTTGTTGTAACGTGGCAATGATAAAAAAAAGTGCCGGGTTCAGATGCCGTAAACTCATAGGACCCTACGTCATCTTGGATGACAATAAATGACGTTGTGGGAACGCCATCATTTGCCTGGTCGACATCAAGGCCATGTAGATGAATGGTGTGAGACTCTGGGCTGTTGTTAACGAAAGACAAGTTCACATCGTCACCGGTCTCATATTCTAGCAAAGGGCCTGGCACGGTGATATACCCATTTGCCGTAAGACCATATCCCCAAACAGGAATTTCCATGCCACCATCAGAGATCAAAATCCCATCCATGCCCGTAAATAAAAGTGGAGGAGGAGAGAAGGTTTGAGCGACAGAGGGGGCAGCGTTAAGGCAGAACAATGACGCGGCAAACAGAAGTGAGATATATACTCTCATGGCGTTATATTTATATGTGTAAGCATTCCGCCTGGATAAAACCCAGAGTTTGTGACCGCGATTAGATTGTGATTGTGCACGGGGTAGATGCCCTCTTGATTTGCAATTAGCAAGAGCGTCATGCCCTCACCTTGTAGGAGAGGAACCGTGTCTTTACTCCATCCTATTCTAGACGTTTGGATTGTGGTAGACAGATACTCAACATGAAAGCCATGAAAGTGAAGCACGTGGTCCATCATACCACTGTTGACAATTGAAATGGTACATGTATCCCCCAAAGCAAGTGCCACGTATCCATTTGCATCTGATGCAGTATGTGGGTGTGTGTATGAGTTTATCGAGAAATATCGTGGCACATAAGGGGCTTCATCAAGCAGCTCACCTCCAGAAAAAACAGAATCCATTCGCTCTGGCATGCAGTCCGCTAGGTTCCAGTGAAATTGATGTGGCATATTTAGTCCCACTTTCAAAACGCCCGACAATCCCAAATACACACCTCTCTGATCACTGGAGAAGTAGCGGTATGTTCCCATGTCCATAGGAGGTATTTCAAAAGTTGTGGTATCGTTTGGAAGAATGTCCAGACCCAAACTCCAAAGCCCGTCCACCCCAAAATCATGGGGTTCTGTATCCGTATTGATGACTGTCAGAAATAACGAAGCATCTGCGGGAGTAATGAGCGCAACATTTGAGGTGTCAAAAACAGCTGTTTCATTAAACCTCAAGACAGACATCGTGTCTTGGGACTGATACCAATCCCCAGTATTGATCCAGAGGGTGTCCTGAGCACATACATTTAGACTTAGGTTAACACCTAGTATAAACAGTCCCCAACGGGTGAAATTGTTCATGTTGTAGATCTTCATTAGTAATAAATATTACGTCTCACCTTCGCAATATATTTTGCCAAGCGAATGACTTGTTTTGTGTAACCAAACTCGTTGTCATACCACGTATATAAGACAACGCTTTTTCCATCCTGACTTACGATGGTTGCGGGACTGTCAAATACAGCACAACAATCGTTGCCAATGATATCGTTGCTCACCAATTCTTCATTGACTGAAAAATGTATTTGATTGACCAAGTCGCCCATCAGGGCTGCTGTTTTAATATGTTGATTGAGATCCTTCAGTGTTGTTGTTTTCTCCAGCTCTAGATTCATAATCGCGAGAGATCCGTTAGGTGTAGGAACCCTGACAGCATTTGCAGTCAGTTTGTTGTTTAAACTGGGAATCACTTTTGTGACGGCTTTTCCTGCGCCAGTTTCTGTGATGACCATATTGACCGCAGCTGACCTTCCGCGACGTTCTTTTTTGTGGAGGTTGTCTAACAGGTTTTGGTCATTTGTATATGCGTGCACAGTTTCAATGTGTCCCCTTACGATTCCGAAAGTGTCCTCAATGACTCTCAAAATAGGAGAGATGGCGTTTGTGGTACAACTCGCAGCAGAAAAAACATGGTCTTTGTCAATGTCCATATTGCTTTGGTTGATGCCGTATACGATGTTTGGTATGCCTTTTCCTGGAGCGGTAAGCAAGACCTTGCTGATGCCATTTGCCTGAAGGTGCAAGCTAAGTGCTTCTTTGTCTCTGTATGCGCCTGTATTGTCGATTAGCAACGCATCGTTTATGCCTCTTCCAGCGTAATCAATGGCAGATGGATCTGAACTTGCGATAATTTGAATCCGTTGACCATTGATGATTAAATGTTTGTTTTCGTAATCGATTTCAATTGTTCCGGGGAAACGTCCATGAACGGAATCATTTTCAAGCAAAGCAGCTCTTTTTTTCAGCGTTACGTCATCTATTGACCGGAGTACAATCGCCCTAAGTCTTAGTTGTTGTCCCTTTCCTGCTTGTTTAATAAGTTCTCTGGCTGCGAGTCGTCCTATTCTACCAAATCCAAATAAGACGACATCCCTGGGTTCAATTGCTGAGCTGTCAAATTGATTGAAATGACTGAGCTTATCTGCAATAAATTCTGTCATAGAGTTGAAATCTTCCCCCTCGTTCTTCCATTCATTCGCAAGTTTCCCGATATCAATCTTTGCTGGCGCAATGTCCATGTTGTATATCTCAGTAGCCAGACGTGCAGAATCAGTGACCTGAATAGGCTTTCCGACAACTTGAGAAGCGTATTGATGTAAGTTCAAGATTTCGCCAATACTCTTGTCAATTAAATGGTTTCTAAATAAAACCAATTCAATATTCTTCTCAAAAAGTAATTTCCCGATAGAATGCATCAGCTCTAATGCTGTTTTCTCGTGATCAATGTATGCATTAAGCTCAGCACTGTAAGTCTCTTTCAAACTTTTAGAGTGTATCATATTCTGCTTTAGGGTTGTATAAATAGAACGATTTGAATCACGACAAAGTTACTATTAGAACTTGAAGAGTGTGTTACAAAATAAGATTGTTTTTTCCAGATATTCAGTATTTGTCAAACTCTTCTTAACTTACACATAAATCTTATAATGATGCGTCATTTTGCCTGTTCCAGTTTTTTATTTGTATTCCTTGCTTTGATCTCCAATCTCACCTTAGCTCAAACCTTGAATAATCCTACTTTTCACTTAGATATTGCACCTATTATCTACAACAATTGTACAGAATGTCACAGAGTGGGGGAACTTGGGCCTATGCCCCTTACGACCTATGATGAGGTGGCTGCAAATGGATATTATATAGAATATGTGACACAATCGGGGTATATGCCACCTTGGACTCCGGATCACAATTACACAACATTAAATGGTGAACGTTTCCTTACAGAGGAGGAGAAGCAGACCATCGTGGATTGGGTAGGTGCTGATATGCCAGAAGGTGACCCGTCAGACAATCCCGGCATGCCAGATTTTGATATGGGCCTGCAATTGGGAAGTCCCGACCTTGTCCTGACCATGTCTGAGGCCTATCTGCACGGAGGCGATGGTCTTGAGCAATACCAAGTCTTTATCATCCCAACAGGTCTCACTGAAACGGTGGAGGTATTGGCTGTAGAAATCGTCCCTTCAAATAATGCGATTGCCCATCATGGTCTCATCGGTTACACATCGAATCCGTCCTCAATAAATGCTGCCCTGGCGCTAGATGAAGCAGATCCTGCTGCTGGCTATGAGAGCTTCGGTGACTATGGTGTCCCCGTCGAAGATCGATTGTTTGGCGGTTGGGTTCCCGGTTCGCTCCCATTGATGTTTCCGCAAACAATTGGTAAAATTATGGAGCCTGGATCACAATTGCTTCTTCAGATGCATTATGGCCCATCGTATCAAGATGAGTTAGACCAAACAACGGTTAACATCTACTTCGCCGATCTCCCCGTTGAACGAGAGGTAGAAACCTACACGATGACTCCGTCTGACCTTTCTGTTCCCTTCTATATTCCCGCAAACGAAGTCGTATCATTTCACGGTACTTTAGAAGTAGAAACCGACATGAGTGTGATCTCAACGATTCCACATTCACATCTGGTGGGTAAATCATGGCTTGTGTATGCCACCTCTCCAGACAACCAAGACACCATCCCCATGATCTCTATTCCCAATTGGGATTTTCATTGGCAAGGTATTTTCACCTATCCCAGTTTACTTAAGATACCCGGTGGATATACCATTCATGCGATTGCAGAGTATGACAATACATCCTCAAATACGTTCAACCCAAACAATCCACCTCAGCCCATGTGGTTCGGAGATTTTACCACAGATGAGATGTTCGTCTTATTTTTTCAATTTATTGAATATCTGCCCGGTGATGAGGACATCTCAATCATATCAGAACCCAATGTTGGTTGTTTGGGAGATGTTGTTCCCAATGGAAGTATTGATATAAGTGATATTTTGATGATCCTGAGTCAATACGGCTGCCTCTCTAATTGTGTTTCAGATGTAACGGGAGATGGAGCTGTAACGATTTCAGACGTACTGGTCGTCCTTTCTGAATTCGGCGAGTTTTGTCCTTAAATTTAGAAAATGAACTTTAATCTAACTGCTCTTTTTACAATCGGTTTGCTAAGTTGCAATGGTCAAATCTTTGGCCAATCACCAACTTTCCATCTCGATATCGCTCCCATCATTTATAACAACTGTACGCAGTGTCACAGAACGGGAGAGATCGGCCCCATGTCTTTAACGACCTATGATGAAGTTGCTGAGAACGGATATTTTATTGAGTATGTCACCCAATCTGGATATATGCCGCCCTGGACGCCAGATCACGATTACACGACACTGCTCGGTGAGCGATTTCTGACTGATGAAGAAAAGCAAGTCATTTCTGACTGGGTAGAGGCTGGGATGCCAGAAGGAGATCCTGCCCAAAATCCTGGGATGCCAGAATTTCCGGAGGGATCACAAATTGGTGAGCCCGATCTCGTGTTAACAATGCCCGAGCCGTATATTCATGGTGGAGATGGTCTTGAGCAATATCAAGTGTTCATTATCCCCACTGAAGTGACGGAGACAAAAGAGATTCGCGCTGTTGAGATTCGACCCTCAAACAATAAAATAGCACATCACGGTCTTATCGGATATACGGCCAATCCATCCTCGATAAGTTCAGCCGCGTCTCTCGATGCGATGGACCCAGATGCAGGATATGAAAGTTTTGGTGACTACTCAGTAGATGTCGAGGACAATCTCTTCGGTGGTTGGGTTCCTGGTTCACCACCCTTAATGTTCCCTTCTACGATAGGTAAGTATATGGTGCCAGGATCTCAACTCTTGCTTCAGATGCACTACGGGCCTTCTTTTCAGGATGAAATGGATCAAACGTCAATCAACCTGTTTTTCGCAGACGAACCCATTTCACGTGAAGTAGAAACAGAATTAATGACGCCTGAAAACCTTACTCAACCATTTTATATCCCGGCTGATGAGGTCGTGTCATTCCATGGGACTCAGTATATCTCAAGCGATGTGAGTGTGATTGCAACCATTCCCCATTCTCATCTACTGGGGAAATCCTGGCTCGTTTATGCCACCTCGTCTGACAACCAAGACACCATCCCCATGATTTCAATCCCCAATTGGGATTTTCATTGGCAAGGTATTTTTGCATTTCCTAATCTTTTACATATCCCAGGCGGCTATACGATTCATGCGATTGCTTCCTATGACAATACATCTTCAAATACTTTTAATCCAAATAACCCGCCCCAAGACATGTATTTCGGTGAATACACCACCGACGAAATGTATGTGATGTTCTTTCAATATGTGCCCTATCAGGATGGAGATGAGAACATTTCGATTTCCTCTTTAGAAGAGGAAAGCATTGTCTTCGGAGAATGCAATTTGCTTCCCGCATGGCCGAATCCGACGTCGTCATCCACAGAGGTTACGATCGGATTCTCTTTGCCAAATTTACCATCAGAGATCACACTTGAGCTTTTTGACATCA
>MDSY01090947.1_pt1 | contig 15893 bp, 14 predicted proteins | sample 811131 | NCBI WGS metagenome assembly MDSY01 (sample SAMN05326643, study PRJNA326480) | marine metagenome | isolation source: seawater | place: Atlantic Ocean: South West | collected 2010
CAGCGTTCATCCTGAGCCAGGATCAAACTCTCGAAAAATTTCCTGAATATTTATTTTAAATTATTTTTGTCAACAGACTTAAAATTTAAATTCCATGCGCTAATGTTACAAGTAGGGATACAAAAATGTCAACACTTAAAATTTTTACGAGTAAAAAAATTTTTACACTTATAATTAACTTTATAGAGTACTATAATCAGTGCACTAATAATAAAATAATAAATTATTATATTAATATCCATATGCTTAGTGATTCTCAAATTCTATTTGCACTTGCACTCGCTATCATGCCATCTCTTTTAGCAGTTAGACTTGGAACGGCTTTAAATGATTAATAGCTATATAGATTAGTATCTGATTATTATCTAGATACTAATCCATATTAATAATTTAATACTGAAGTCACTAAAAATAAAAAGAGTAATCTAAATAAAATTAACCGAATTCAAAAAGAAATAAGTATGAATAAAGAAACAGCACTTCCTATTTTTCCATTTAGCGCAATTATTGGGCAAGAAGAAATGAAACTTGCACTTCAATTAAACGTAATCGATCCTAAAATTGGTGGGGTTATGATTATGGGAGATCGTGGTACAGGAAAATCTACGACAATTCGTGCAATTGCTGATTTATTACCAAAAATTGACATTGTTAAAGATGATCCATTTAATTCTGACCCAAAAGATTTAGAATTAATGAGTAGTGAAGTTCTTGCTAGATACCGTAATGGTGAAGAAATGGAAACTGAACCAATTAAAATTCCAATGATTGATTTACCTTTAGGTGCAACAGAAGATAGAGTTTGTGGAACAATCGATATTGAAAAAGCACTAACAGAAGGTGTTAAAGCATTCGAACCAGGTTTATTAGCAAAAGCAAACCGTGGAATTCTATATGTAGATGAAGTAAATTTACTAGACGATCACCTAGTAGATATTTTACTTGATTCAGCTGCATCAGGATGGAATACAGTAGAACGTGAAGGTATTTCTATCCGTCACCCAGCTCGATTTGTATTAGTAGGATCTGGAAACCCAGAAGAAGGAGAATTAAGACCACAACTTTTAGATCGATTTGGAATGCACGCCGAAATCAGAACAGTAAAAGACCCAACATTACGAGTAAGAGTAGTTGAAGAAAGAACTTCTTTCGACTTAAACCCACAGGAGTGGATTGAGAAATACAAGGAAGAACAGGAAGCAGTAACAAAACGTATTACTGATGCTCAAGCACTTCTACCTGGAATGACAATCGATTACGAACTACGAGTTAAAATTTCTGAAATTTGTAGTATTTTAGACGTAGATGGACTACGTGGTGATATCGTAACAAACCGAGCTGCGAAAGCATTTGCTGCCTACAATGGTCGTACTGAAGTAACATTAGATGATATTAAAACAATAATTACGTTATGTCTTCGTCATCGTTTACGTAAAGATCCATTAGAAACAATTGATTCTGGAGATAAAGTAAACCAAGTATTTAACGAAGTTTTCGAAATTGAAGAATAACTAAAAAAATAAAAAAGGCCCGCTATCTAATTTTTAGATAGCGGGCCTTTTTTCTATTCATAAATCTTAAAAATAGAAAAACTAACTCTAGAAACTAAACATCTTTAATTTCTGAATCTACAATACCATCATCACCTACAGGTTCTGAAGATCCTTCCTCCGGAGCAGCTTCACTTAAGAAAACAGCTAACTTTTCTTCTAATGTTTTTACACTAGTTTTAAGTTGTTCAATATTATCAGCCTCAATATTTGCCTTTACTTCAGCAATGACCTTCTCAATATCTTCTTTTTCAGATTCAGATATTTTATCACCTAATGTTTCTACTTGCTTCGCAGCTTGATAAACTAGAGAATCAGCCTCATTTTTAATGTTAATACTATCACGTCTTTCCTTATCAGCAACTGCAAAAGTTTCTGCTTCTTTAACCATACGTTCGATATCGTCATCAGCTAAACGTGAAGAACCCTCAATTGTAATAGATTGTTCTGATCCCGTTGAATTATCCTTGGCCTTAACCATAAGAATACCATTCACATCAATATCAAAACTAACCTCAATTTTAGGAACACTTCTAGGAGCTAAAGGAATACCATCAAGACGGAATTCACCTAAACTTTTATTATCACTTGCAAGTTCTCGTTCACCTTGAAGAACATGAATTTCTACATTAGTTTGATTATCCACCGCTGTTGAGAAAAATTCAGATTTTTTCGTAGGAACAGTAGTATTTCGAGAAATAATCTTAGTCATAACACCACCAAGTGTCTCAACACCTAATGAAAGCGGTGTAACATCTAAAAGAAGAATATCCTTAACTTCACCCGATAACACACCACCTTGAACCGCAGCACCAATAGCTACAACTTCATCAGGATTAACAGTTTGATTTGGAACTTTACCTGTTAATGATTTTACAAGCTCTTGAACCCCTGGAATACGTGTTGAACCACCAACAAGAACCACTTCATCAAGTTGACCTTTATCTAATTTTGCGTCTTTTAACGCTTGTTCAACTGGAGTACGACAAGCCGTAATTGTGTCATCACATAATTTTTCAAAATCTGAACGAGTTAATTTTTCCTCAATATGCTTAGGCCCTGTATCAGTAGCCGTAATAAAAGGTAAACTAATCGTTGTTTCTGTTACGGTTGATAATTCAATTTTTGCTTTTTCTGCAGCTTCGGTTAAACGTTGTAAAGCTTGACTATCTTTCTTCAAAGACATGCCTTCATTTTTAGCAAATTGTTCTAATAAAAATTCTACGATTTTTCTATCAAAATTATCACCACCTAATCTCGTATCACCTGAAGTCGATAAAACTTCAAAAATACCGTCTCCAACCTCTAATACTGAAACATCAAACGTTCCACCACCAAGATCAAAAACTAAAATACGCTCATTATCTTTTTTATCTAATCCATAAGCTAGAGAAGCTGCTGTCGGTTCATTAATAATTCTTAAAACTTCTAAACCGGCAATCTTACCGGCATCTTTTGTAGCTTGACGTTGTGTATCATTAAAATAAGCCGGAACTGTGACGACAGCTTGCTGCACAGACTGCCCAATATATTTAGAGGCATCTTCTGATAATTTTCTTAAAACTTGAGATGAAATCTCTTCTGGACTAAAAATTTTATCTAAATTTGTACATTTAATTTTAAAAGTATCACCATCTTCCACAAGTGGATAAGCAACTTCTTTTTGTTCTACAGTTAACTCATTAGGATTTGTTCCAATAAAACGTTTTACGGAATAAAAAGTATTTTCTGAATTAATAACTGCTTGACGTTTAGCAATTTGACCTACAAGTAAATCACCTTTTTTCGTGTAAGCAACAACAGATGGTGTTGTTCTTAAACCTTCAGCATTAGTAATAACAACAGGCTGACTTCCTTCAATAACAGCAACAACAGAATTAGTCGTTCCTAAATCTACCCCAACAACTTTTTGCATATGACTTATATATCAAATTTTTAATTTATCTTTAATTAATACTAAGGAGTATTATTTGGTATTACCAAGCACCTTAGTTATACCAAACAGACAGTTAAAAAGTTACCCTTAAAAATAAAATGCATCTGACTGGGTTTGAACCAGCGTAAAACGGATTATGAGTCCGGTGCCTAACCACTCGGCCACAGATGCAAAATGGAACTGGTGGGATTCGAACCCACGTCCAATTAAACAAAATTTATAAATCATTCACAAGCTTAGCTAATACATTAGCAAACTGAACAAAAAAGTCTTAACTTAAAAAGAGCAACTATATTTTTTTTTAAAATGATAAATAACATTTTAAAATATTAAAACATTAAGCGAATGCTAAAGTTTTTTGATTACTAAATAAATTTTTAATAGCAATTATTGTTTTTAATAATTCGATTATACGGATCGAAAATCCGACTTGCATCATAATTTTCTCTAATTGTCGATACCAATTCAGCCCCAAAAAATGAATGTAAAAAAAATTACTTCCTAATTTAGATTAAAAACTAACCATATCCTTTTAGACTATATATGAACCTACACAAGAAAAATAAATTAGAAAAATGATTTCACTAATTGTTTAATTCATCATACATTATAATGATATCATAAATGATAATCAAAATGAATAAACTAGTTCCTTTATGAAATAGATAAATAAAAATCTACCATGAAAAATGAATCAAATTCTCTTCAACTTCTCTTAATAACAATAAAAGCTCTAGATCTAGATACCGAACAAGTTATCCTAGATAAATTAGTTCAATTTCCAGAACTAAAACTTTTATATACTCTTATCTTTTTTAATTATGAAAAAAGACATAAAAAGACCATATTAAATCTTCAAATAAAACAATTACTTCTAATTTTAAAAACAAATTGTGATAAAGAAATAATAAGAAATCGTTTACAAGACTACAAACGTATTCTTAATTCTAAAAGAATATTAAGGAACCCAACAGCTACCTCAGTAGACTATTATTCACTATCACAATATGTAAAAAAATTTACATATTACCACTATAAACTCAACCAAAGTCCCTATGAAATAGAACCAAAACTTATAGCGTTAAAAGGTTTAATAATATTAGAACGAGTTTTAGAATTATAAAAATACCACCAAAATCAATTAAGAAGACGAAGTAGCATTTTCAACCACAATACATTCAGTTGTTAGAATCATGCCGGCAATAGAAGTAGCATTTTGTAAAGCTGAACGACTTACTTTAGCTGGATCTACAATACCAAAATCAAACATATCACCGAAAGTATCGTCTGCAGCATTATAACCGAAAGTAAAATCACCTTCTTCAATTTGTTCAATAATAATAAAATTATTTTTACCTGCGTTTTCAGCAATACGACGAAGAGGCGCAGTAATTGCCTTTTCAAGAATAAGAGCACCGATTAATTCATCTTCTCGTAAATTCACTTTTGCCCATTCTCTTAAACTTTCAGCTAAATGAACGAACATTGTACCACCACCAGGAACAATACCTTCCTCAACAGCTGCACGTGTAGCATTAATAGCATCCTCTAAACGAAGTTTTTTATCTTTCATCTCCGTTTCCGTAACAGCACCTACTTTAATTACAGCAACACCACCTGATAATTTTGCAATACGGTCTTGAAGTTGTTCTTTTTGGTAAGAATCATCAGAAACTTTAATTTGTTTACGTAAACTTTCACAATGTTCTTTAACAATAGCTTCTGTACCTTCATTAATGATCGTTGTGTCGTCTTTTGTAACAATAACACGACGTGCTTGACCTAATTGTGTTAAATCAACATTTTCTAAGCTTAAACCTGTATCATCAGTAATTAATTTACCATCAGCTAAGATAGCAATATCATCAAGAATAGGTTTACGTAACGCACCAAAAGCGGGAGCACGAACAGCAACAACATTAATAATATTACGTAATTTATTTAAAATTAGAGTTGTTAAAGCTTCTTTTTCTACATCAGCAGCAATAATTAATAGAGGTCTTTTTGTTCTAGCAACTTGTTCTAAGATAGGAATTAAATCCTGTTTAACCAGAGTAATTTTCTTATCTGTAATCAAGATATAAGGATCTTCTAAGACCGCTTCCATACGTTCAGGGTTAGTAATGAAATAAGGTGAGATAAAACCTTTATCAAAACGCATACCTTCAGAAATTTCTAAATCAATAGTAGTAGATTTACCTTCTTCAAGTGAAATTACCCCGTCTTTACCAACCTTATCAAGAGCACCCGCAATCATATCACCAATTTCCGGATCATTACCGGCAGAAATAGAAGCTACTTGAGAAATAGACTTTAAATCTTCAACAGGTCTAGCATATTCATTAATCTGTGCAATTAAGAACTTTAAAGCCTTTTCCATTCCGATCTTTAAAGAAACAGGATTAGCACCAGCGGTTAAATTTTTCATTCCTTCACGAACCATAGCATAAGCTAAAACTGTAGCCGTTGTAGTACCATCTCCCGCAACATCATTTGTTTTCGATGCAGCTTGACGAATTAAAGAAACCCCGGTATTTTCTATGTTATCAAGTAGTTCAATTTCTCGAGCAATACTAACACCGTCATTAATAATTTGAGGTTGACCCATCTTTTTTTCAAGTACCACATTACGTCCTTTTGGACCTAAAGTAACGGATACAGCCTCAACCATGATACCCATACCATGCATTAACGCTCGTCGTGCATCATCTTTGTATAAAATCTTTTTACCTGTCATAATGATTAAAAATTAAATAATTAAAAAGTAACAAAACATTGATAATAGATTATTAAAAAAGAATGATTAAAGCAAGGATATACATATTTTTTTTATAATATAAGTTTTTTTCATTCTTTACTTGCGAAAAAAAATTAATTTTGCTATATTTATGTCGTTGAAGCCTGGATAGCTCAGTTGGTAGAGCAGTGGACTGAAGATCCTCGTGTCACCAGTTCGAATCTGGTTCCGGGCATTTTAAATAAAAATAAAGTATCTTTAAAATATTAAATTTTTGTGTAAGAATATGTACTATAATCACATTGTATAATGTCTATGTAATAATCATTTAGTAAATTGAAAATTTTATAGGAAATAAATAGTGAAACGTTTAATCATATCATTTTGTCTCATTTTTATGATGATTTTTAATACACCTACAGCATCCTTTGCAGCTGGTGTTTTAGTTGATTGTGATAAATCTCCTGCGTTCACAAAACGTCTTAATACGAGTGTAAAAAAATTAGAAGGTCGTCTAGCTAAATACAAGGAAGGAACACCCCCTTATCTAGCATTAGAACAACAAATTAGTCAAACTAAGACACGTTTTGCACGTTATGGTGAATCAGGATTACTTTGTGGTGTAGATGGTTTACCGCATCTTATTGTTGATGGTGATATCAAACATGCTCCAGAATTTGTTATTCCTGGTATAGTGTTCCTTTATACGACTGGTTGGATCGGTTGGGCTGGTCGCAAATATTTACAAACTGTTGCTAAGACTAAGAATCCAGCAGAAAAAGAAATTATTATTGATGTACCATTAGCTCTTAAAATAATGTTTTCTGGTTATGCTTGGCCAGCTTCTTCTTGGTCAGAATTTGTCGCGGGTGATTTTGTTGCAGAGCAAGAAGATATTACCGTTTCTCCTCGATAAATCTAGTTTTATAGTTTATTAAGGTCGTTAAAAATTTTTTATTAAAAATTTTTTTATTACAAATCAAATTTTATTTCTATTATCTTGGATCATAAATAATGAATATTAAAAAAATTCTTGTTTTTTTATTGTCTTTCTCGTTTAGTTTTAACGCATTAGCTATCGAATTGGATGAAGCTACGCGTACAGTTGCCTTAGATTCTTCAAATGCTGTTATTTTAACACCAGAGCAAGTAAAACGTGGTAAGCGTTTATTTAATGCTTCATGTGGTTCTTGTCATACAGGTGGTATTACAAAGACTAACCCTAACGTTGGTTTAGATTCTGATGCTCTTGGGTTAGCAACTCCAAATCGTAACAGTATTGCTGGTTTAGTTGATTATATGAAAAACCCAACAACATATGATGGTTTAGAGTCGATTGCTGAAGTACACCCTAGTATTGCTAGTGCTGATATTTTCCCGAAAATGCGTTCTTTATCTGAAGAAGATTTATTCGCAATTGCCGGTCATATATTAGTTTCACCACAAATTCTTTCAGAAAAATGGGGTGGTGGTAAAATTTACTACTAATTTTTATATTTAAGGATAATTTTAGCTATGAATGATTTAAAAACTTATCTATCGACAGCACCTGTTTTATTAACGGCTTGGATGTCGCTTACGGCTGGTATGCTAATCGAAATGAATCGTTTTTATCCGGATGCTTTATTCCTAGGAAGCTATTAAGCGGATTTTGTTACGGTTCGAAATAATAAGAATGTTTAAAAGGTTAAGGATTGTTTTTTTCTAAAAAATAAGTATATTAACTTATAGGGCTCAAGTTTACTTTGTAAAAATAAAGATAATGTGTCAGAATTTATCAATAGCAGCACATCTTTATTCTTAGCAAAGATAAACTTGAGTCTTTTTTTGTCCCGTATTTTAGTTAAAGCGTTGCTTTAAGCGAGTTGCTTTACCTGAAAGATTACGTAAGTAATATAATTTTGCACGGCGTACTTTTGATGAACGCTTAATCTCAATTGAACGTACTTTTGGTGAATGAATTAAGAAACAGCGTTCAATACCAATTCCTTGCATAATTCGTCTCACGGTAACCGTAGTATTAATTCCGGCACCTTTTTTAGAGATTACTACCCCTTCATATGCTTGAACTCGAGTTTTTTCACCTTCTTTAATTTCAATACCTAATTTTAGAGTATCTCCAATACGTATATTTGGGAGATCCACTTTTAGATACGAAGCTTCTATGCTATTTAAAAGCTCTGTATTTTTAATTTTTGTGGATTGTTTTGATGTCATTTGATAGCCTTTCTGTATTATAATCTATACTAATAAAGATTACATGATGTAACTTTATAAAGGAACCCTTAAATTTATTACATTTTTCCTCGCTCCTCCTTTTTTCCCTTTCATATTTTTTGCTTATATTTAAATCCCTTTCATGTGAAAGATTTTTTAATTATTAGTCAAAAAGAGCATATTCGTAATGGAAATAGAAGATAATTCCTTAGTTTCTCTTTGTTTACATGTTTGAACGTTTTACTGAGAAAGCAATTAAGGTTGTTATGCTTTCACAAGAAGAATCAAGACGTTTAGGCCACAATTTTGTTGGTACTGAACAAATTTTACTTGGTTTAATTGGGGAAGGAACTGGAGTTGCTTATAAAGTTTTACGAGCAGAAAATCTTAATTTAAAAGATGCCCGTATGGAAGTCGAGCGAATTATTGGACGTGGTTCCGGTTTTGTCGCTGTTGAAATTCCTTTTACTCCAAGAGCAAAACGTGTTCTTGAAAATAGTATTGAAGAATCTCGTGATTTAGGTCACGGTTATATAGGTACAGAGCATATTTTATTGGCATTATTAGATGAGGATGACGGTGTTGCTTGGCGTTTATTTGAAGATTTAAAAATTGACATTGAAAAGTTAAGAGCAGATGTTCTTGTAGCGATTGGTGCTGATGCAGCAGAAATGAATGCAGTTGCTCTTGTTATGGGTAGTGATGACGATGATCGTGAATACTCATTAGAAGAATATACTACTAATTTAACTGATCAAGCTAAAGAAGGTCGTTTAGATCCTGTTGTTGGGCGTGTGAAAGAAATTGAGCGTGTCGTTCAAATTTTAGTACGTCGTAAAAAGAATAATCCGGTTCTTATTGGTGAGCCCGGTGTTGGTAAAACAGCTGTAGCTGAAGGTTTAGCACAACGTATTATTCAACGTGATGTACCGGATATCTTAGAAGAAAAAGAAATTGTTTCATTAGATATTGGTTTATTACTTGCTGGTACGAAGTATCGTGGTGAATTTGAAGATCGAATTAAACGCGTTATGGAAGAAGTTCAATCTTCGACTCGTATTATTTTAGTTATCGATGAAGTACACAACTTAATTGGTGCTGGAGCGGCTGAAGGAGCTGTTGATGCTGCTAATATTTTAAAACCTGCTTTAGCACGTGGTGAATTACAGTGTATTGGCGCTACAACTATTGAAGAATACCGTAAGCATATTGAAAAAGATCAAGCGCTAGAACGTCGTTTCCAGCCTGTAAATGTTCCGGAACCTACTATTGATGAAACGGTACAAATTTTACGTGGACTTCGTAATCGCTATGAAAAGCATCATATGTTAAGAATTAGTGATGGAGCTTTAGTAGCGGCTGCAACTTTAGGTGCACAATTTATTGCTGATCGCTTCTTACCAGATAAAGCAATCGATTTAATTGATGAGGCAAGTGCTCGTGTTCGTCTAGCAAGTTGTGGTTTACCACAAGCAGCTAAGAATTTAGATAAAGAATTACGAGAAATTTTAAAAACAAAAGATATCGCAATTCGTGATCAAAATTTTGAAGAAGCAGGTAATTGCCATTCATTAGAAATGGAAATTCGTACTCAAATTAATACAATTCTATCTTCTCAAGATACAACAAATTATAAAAAAGAAAATTATAATCCGACTGTTGAGGAAGATAATGTTGCTGAGATTGTAGCTGCTTGGACCGGGATTCCTGTTAGTAAAGTTTCTAAGAGTGAAACAGAAAAATTACTTAAAATGGAAGAATTGTTACATGAGCGTGTAATTGGTCAAGATGTTGCAGTAACTGCTATTTCGAGAGCTATTCGACGTGCACGTGTAGGTTTAAAAAACCCAAATCGTCCAATTGCAAGTTTTATCTTCTCGGGTCCTACTGGTGTTGGTAAAACCGAATTAACTAAGGCTTTAGCTTCATACTTCTTTGGTTCCGAAGAAGCTATGGTTAGACTTGATATGTCGGAATATATGGAACGTCATAATATTGCGAAATTAATCGGTTCACCTCCAGGTTATGTTGGATTCTCAGAGGGTGGTCTTTTAACAGAGCAAGTTCGTCGTAAACCTTATACAGTTGTGTTATTTGATGAGGTTGAGAAAGCTCATCCAGATGTATTTAACTTATTACTTCAAATTCTTGAAGATGGTCGTCTAACGGATGCTCAAGGTCGTCTTATTGACTTCAAAAATACTCTGATTATTTTAACTTCGAATATTGGTTCAAAGGTAATTGAAAAGGGTGCTGCTGGTGGTCTTGGTTTTGATACAGTGGATGATGAAGGTGAAGCTGATTACAACCGTATGTCTGCAGCTGTTCAAGAAGAGCTTAAGCAGTATTTCCGACCAGAGTTCTTAAACCGTTTAGATGAGATTATTGTATTTAACCAATTAACGAAAAAAGATGTTCGTAAAATTGCGGATATTATGATAAAACAGCTATGTAAGCGTGTTTCTGAACAAGGTTATAATCTTGAAGTTACTGATTCTGTTAAAGAAAAATTAACAGATGAAGGATTTAATCCAATTTATGGTGCTCGTCCTTTACGTCGTGCTATTATGAATTTATTAGAAGATAATTTAGCCGGAGAATTCTTAGAAAAAGAGTTCGAACCAGGTACTAATATAGTTGTTAACTTAGATGAAAATAAAAAAGTTTCAATTTCTATTACTGGTATAACACTGGATGAAGAAGAGGAAGAAGAATCGGTTGTTAAACCGCGTCGTCGTACTGCTTTATCTTCGTTGAAAGCTAGACAATCTTAATTTCTATTTGGTCAGCATATTGAGAATCTGAATTTATTTAACAAAATGTTAAAAGTAATTTTCTTTATTCTTAAACATTTGTATTATAATAAAAATAGAATTAAAAATAAAAGTATACTAATATGACATCAACTTTATCATCATTTGTATTTAGTCTTGTTGCTGGTGCGGTTGTTTTAATTGCAATCGCAGTAGCTGTTATTTGGGTAAGTTCAAACGATCCTGTAACTCGTTAATTTATGATTAATGTTGGATTTGGACCAAATATTTTTCTGGGTGTTTTTATAATTTTTTGTGTTTTAGGTTTGTATTTTTTACGAACTGTTAAATATGAGTTATCACGTGATGTTGATATTTTTTTTACAACCTTAGGTTTAATATATAGTTCAATTCTCATTATTCATGGGTGGAGACTTGACCCCATTTTATTATTTGGACAAATTCTAATAATAATAACGCTATTATCAATTGGTTGGGAAAATATTCGACTTCGTGGTTTAGTTGCAAAAGCTAATAATGTTTTAAAAGACGATTAGTTGCAATTTAGATAATTTCTTAAAATCATTAAGTTAGGATTACAAAAAAAACCCGAAACAAAAATTTAATAATTTTTGTTTCGGGTTTTTTTATTTATATTTAATAATGGGAAATCTAATACATAGTTTCTTTAATATTTAGTATTTAGTATTGGGCGGTACTGGATTCGAACCAGTGACCATCTGCTTGTAAGGCAGACGCTCTACCACTGAGCTAACCACCCTTAGGTATGACATTATGATAGTTTGTTCCTACCATTTTGTAAACCCTTAGTAATATTAAATTTAAGGTGTTTTTTTAAATTTAAGTTTACAGATTACCTTTTTTTAAGGCTAATAATAAGATTACGATTGGTCCTGATAAAAGAATAATAGACGTAGAAAGTAGCTGTCCAATAACTTGTAAGTTCATAATATTATTTTAAAATTTTACATTTAATTGTATATATCTATCATAAATATATATCATATTGACTTTAAAGTAAATTAATTTTTAATATTTTAATGGGTTTCGAAAAAATATAAATATGATAGTCTATTTATATGAATATGTTACGGGTTGCTAACTCAATGGTAGAGTACTCGGCTTTTAACCGATAAGTTCTGGGTTCGAGTCCCAGGCAACCCATTTAATAGGAATTGTAATAAATTTTATAATTATAATTAGGTATATAAGGAAATCTGATTTGTGAGTGGATTAAAAAAATGAGAATAAAAGAAGATTTAGAACGGCTTATAGATATTTTACCTAAATCTATTCAAAAAACACTTCATACGCATCCTGAAAAAGATACGTTAGTGGAAATAGTTATGGATTTGGGGCGTAGGCCGGAAGCTAGATTTCCTAGTCATCCTGAATATTTGTCAACAAAACCAATTACTTGGCAAGATTTAGATTATTCGGTTAAACGTTTGAGTAAATTTACTGATGATAATCGAGCTGGTATTGAAAGAACTTTACATCGCATTAGTTGTATTCGGAATAGACAAGGATTAATTATTGGTTTAACTTGTCGAGTTGGTCGAGCTATGTACGGTACGATCAATATAATTCGTGATTTACTTGAATCGAAGCAATCTATTTTAATTTTAGGTCGTCCAGGTGTAGGTAAAACAACGATGGTTCGTGAAATTGCTCGTGTTTTAGCAAATGAAATGGAGAAACGAGTTGTTATTATCGATACTTCAAATGAAATTGCTGGTGATAGTGATGTTCCACATATTGGAATTGGTCGTGCACGTCGAATGCAAGTTTCAAGAACTGATTTACAACATAAGATTATGATTGAGGCGGTTGAAAACCACATGCCTGAAGTTATTATTATTGATGAGATTGGTACAGAGTTAGAAGCAATAGCTGCCCAAACAATAGCAGAGCGTGGAGTTCAATTAATTGGTACAGCTCATGGTAATTATTTAGGTAGTTTGATAAAAAACCCTACACTTTCTGACTTAGTTGGTGGTATTCAGTATGTTACTTTAAGTGATGAAGAAGCTCGAAGACGTGGAACTCAAAAGAGTATTTTAGAGCGTAAAGGAATTCCAGCTTTTCAATTAGCTATTGAATTGAATGCTCGTGATTCTTGGACAATTCATGATAAGGTAGATAATTCTATTGATATTTTATTGCAAGGTTTAGAACCAAAGGTTCAAATTCGAAAATCGAGTGATTCGAAAAAAATGCAAGTTTCCTTAAATAAACCTGATACAAATCTTTTATCTAAAACAAAACAAACAAAATCTAATAAAAATTGGAGAAAAAATAATAAGTCTAATCCAAATTTAGAAAATAAGAATACATTGGCAATAGCTTCAAAAGAAAAGAAAGTTGTAGCTTCTGATAATTTGGTTAATCAGAATCAAAAATTAGAAATTGCGAGTGATACATTATGTATTTATACTTATTCCGTTTCAAATACATTGATTAAGAAATGTAGTAAACCACTTAAATTAAAAGTTTCATTTACAAAAAATTTAGCGGATGCTCAAATAATTATTGGTTTAAGTTACCATGTTAAAAATAACATAAATATTCTTCAATATGCTAAAAGAAATGGTACTCCTATTTTTATGATTCAGGACAATAGTACCTCTCAAATAACGCAGATTTTATCTGAGGTTGGTCAATTAAAAGTTGTTGATTAAATTTTTAATAATATTTATGGTTATTTTTATTAATCTTGTGTAGAATTATGTCAAGTACAATCATTTTTTAATAAAAGGGTATTTAATTTTCTATGAGTGATGATGAGATTCTAGAGCGTATTAAAAAAGTTATTACAAATCAATTAGGTATTGAACCGGATGAGATTAAGCTTGAGTCTACGTTCTTTGAAGACTTAGACGCCGATTCGTTAGATATTGTTGAGTTAATTTTAACTTTTGAAGAAGCTTTTAAGATCGATATTTCTGATGAAGCTGCTGCTGAAATGACAAGTGTTCAAGATGTTTTTAATTTCGTAAAGAAAATAATTGAAGAAAAAGGTTAAGTTCTGTAATAAAATTTAAAAAATTCTTTTAAATATTTTTATAGTTTTTATAAATAAGTAGACAAATTTTTTATTATTTGTTATACTTGGCTAAGTAATCGGGATATAGCGCAGTTTGGTAGCGCGCCTGCTTTGGGAGCAGGATGTCACAGGTTCAAATCCTGTTATCCCGATTAATACTATCTTACTTATTGACAAAAATAAAATAATTTGGTTTTATTAGTCAGTAGATAATTTACTATTTCTATTTTTGCCCCCATCGTCTAGAGGCCTAGGACACCTCCCTTTCACGGAGGCGACAGGGATTCGAATTCCCTTGGGGGTACTCTTATTATAAAAAAGACAAATAATGACATTAAATTTAATGTCATTATTTGTCTTTTTTCGTTCATAATATAAGTGAAAACTTGTATTGTAATACAAAATAATGTATTTAGATATATGAGAGTTTCTCATTTTTTATCTCTAAAAGGAGAGGTATATGACTATTAGCTCACAAGAGCGTGATGCTAAAAAAGTTAAAGTATTAGTAGATTACGACGTTGTCGATACTACTTTTGAAAAATGGGCCAAGCCGGGTCATTTCTCTAGAACTTTAGCTAAGGGTCCAAAAACAACTACATGGATTTGGAACTTACATGCGGATGCTCATGATTTTGATAGCCACACGAATTCTTTAGAAGACGTGTCTAGAAAAATTTTTAGTGCTCATTTCGGACAATTATCATTAATCTTTTTATGGATTAGTGGAATGCATTTCCACGGAGCATATTTTTCGAACTATTCAGCTTGGTTAGCTAACCCTACTGGTATTAAACCTAGTCAACAGGTAGTTTGGCCAATTGTTGGTCAAGAAATTCTAAATGGTGACGTTGGGGGTAATTTCCAAGGTGTTCAAGTAACTTCTGGTTTCTTCCAAATTTGGCGTGCTGAAGGTATTACAAGTGAAGTAGAACTTTACTGGACTGCTTTAGGTGGCTTAATAATGTCAGGTGTTATGATGTTTGCTGGTTGGTTCCATTACCATAAGGCAGCACCTAAGTTAGAATGGTTCCAAAATGCTGAATCAATGATGAATCACCACTTAGCCGGTCTTCTTGGACTTGGTTGTCTATCTTGGTCAGGTCATCAAATTCACATTGCAGCACCTATTAATAAGTTGTTAGATGCGGGTATTGCACCACAGGAAATCCCATTACCTCACGAATTTTTAATTAATCGTGAATTAATGGCTCAACTGTATCCTAGTTTTGCTAAAGGTTTAGCACCATTCTTTGGTGGTAATTGGGGTGAATATTCTGATTTTTTAACATTTAAAGGTGGTTTAAATCCCGTAACAGGTGGTTTATGGATTACTGATATTGCTCATCATCATTTAGCTCTTGCTGTTCTATTTATTTTTGCTGGACATATGTACCGTACTAACTGGGGTATTGGTCACAGTATGAAAGAAATTTTAGAAGCACACAAGGGTCCATTTACTGGTGAAGGTCATAAGGGTCTTTATGAGATTTTAACAACTTCATGGCATGCTCAACTAGCTATTAACCTAGCTATGATGGGTTCTTTAAGTATTATTGTGGCTCACCACATGTATGCAATGCCTCCATACCCATATATTGGAATTGATTATGCAACACAATTATCAATCTTC
>MDSY01085718.1_pt1 | contig 15881 bp, 17 predicted proteins | sample 811131 | NCBI WGS metagenome assembly MDSY01 (sample SAMN05326643, study PRJNA326480) | marine metagenome | isolation source: seawater | place: Atlantic Ocean: South West | collected 2010
CTTAACAAAGTTTGAAAAAGATAGGTTATCAATTCTATCAATGGTAGGCAAATACAGGGTTTACTTTGATTTTATGGAAACTATGGGATTTGTTGAAAACTATCGACCAAAACAGCCTTATCAATCCTGGGCTACTGAATTTGTTGAAGTAATTGAAGAAAAAAAAGATTTTATAAGCTTACAACACATAATTGTAATGTACTTCATGCAAAAAGATGGTCTTATCTCTGAACCTGTTGTAATGAAACATTGGAGACAAGATTGGAAATATGAGGATAGTGTAGTTAATAATTATATTGGTAATAAAACATGGGAAAAAAATAAAATTTCATGGAGTAAAAAAAGAGAGACTTGGTCTCAATCTGTCTATCAAGTTGATGATAGCCCAAGATATCAAAGTTATGGAAAATGGGTTCATACCGAAAATTTTTCATCATGGACCAGCAATGAAACTTGGCGACAACTTCCAAGAAGAGAATATTCAGTAAGAGATGATTATGATGTCATTATTGGCTTTAATACACAAACGATTACTCCAACAGGATGGGTTCATGAACAAAACAACAAAAAAGTTTTATTAAAAAATGGACAAAAAGTACTTGCTAAAGAATTAGGTATAGCTAGATACGAAAGAATTAAAGATTTCAACTGGGAAGCCGGTAAAAAATATTGGGATAAAACCAATGTATTTTGGGCTGCTGTTAGAGAAGCTTGGAATAAAAAATTAAATAATTCAAATATTTTTAAACTTCAAAATGAAGTAGATGGAGAAATGCTATTTAATAAACTTTTTATGTTGGCTGACCAATATGCTCAAAATGAAAAAGAAGTATTGAATAAAATACAAGCCATTGTAGATAAACATTCAATGTAGTAGGTAGAAAATGAAAATTGCTATTATTGGTGCTGGAATATCAGCAATAACTCTCGCTCAAAATCTCAAAAATATTGCTAAGGTATCACTATTTGAAAAAAGTGGAGGTGTAGGAGGAAGAATGGCAACACGTCTCTCTAGTCCATATGAATTTGATCATGGTGCTCAATTTTTTACTGCTAAAAGCTCAGATTTTAAAAAATTTATTTCTCCTTTGATAAAAGAAAACATAATTCAACAATGGAATGCACGCTTTGCAGAATTTAGGAATGATAAAATTTTAAGAACAATTACTTGGGATTCAGAATACCCACATTATGTAGGAGTACCTGGAATGAATTCAATTTCTGAACATTTATCTAGTGACCTTGATGTAAAATTAAATACCAAAGTTAATAAAATAACTAAAAATAGTAGCAATATTTGGCAGTTATTTGATGAAAATTTAAATAATTTAGGAAACTTTGATTGGGTTATATCTACGGCCCCAGCAATTCAATCTGCGAAAATACTTCCAAATTACTTTAAGTATCATAACGATTTAATTGATAAAAAAATGGTCGGATGTTTTTCGTTAATGCTTGGATTTAAAAAACCACTACCATTGTTATGGGATGCAGCTCTTATAACTGGTGCAGACATAAGTTGGGCTTCAGTTAATAGCTCTAAGCCAGGCAGATCAAAACCATTTACTATGTTAATTCATTCAACTAACGCTTGGGCTGAACAACATTTGTCTGATGACTTTCAAAGTGTTATTTCTCACTTAAATAAAGAAACTTCAAGGGTTATCGATTACAATACAATTCAAGCCGATTTAATCGATCTTCATGCCTGGCGATATGCAAATATAAGCAAACAAACTAAATCAGATTTATTTATAGATTATGATAATAAAATTGCCACATGCGGTGATTGGTTGATTCACGGGAGAATTGAAAGTGCTTTCGAATCAGGGTTTACGATGGCCAAAGAAATCAAAAAAATAATAAACTAAAATAATAAACTTTTACAATGCTTTATTACTTATAATCAAGTTATGAAAATATCAATTTTTTTTACTATATTTTTAGTGTTTTTAAACTCTTCTATGGCAGCTGATGAACCAGAATTTAATTTAATTTTCAAAGATAACAATTTTGAAATAAGGCAATATAAGCCAAAAATTTTAGCTCAAATTTCAGTATCAGGTGATTTTGATGATGCATCATCGAAAGGCTTTAAAATACTTGCAGACTTTATATTTGGAAATAACATTAGCGCTAGTGGAAGCTTAAAAATTGATATGACAACTCCTGTTGTTATGGAGCCTTTATCAAAATTAATTGATATGACAACTCCCATTTTAACTGAAGGAGAAAACAAAGATTGGATTGTGTCTTTTATAATGCCTAAAGAATACTTACTTAATACTTTACCAAAACCTAATAATAGAGATATAAAAATTACTAGTTTGCCCGCTGAAAAATATGCAGTTATTGTTTTTTCAGGCTTAGTTAGAGAATCAAGTTTCGATAAACAAGCTACACTTTTTTTCAATTTCATCAAAAACAAAAATTTAACAACGATTGGAGCTATTCAAATTGCTAGATACAACCCTCCCTGGACGTTACCTTTTTTTCGTCGAAATGAATTAATGATTAGAATTAATTAAAAATAATAATTAATCTTAAATTTTTCATCAAAATAACAACTTTAAAGTCCTATATAGCAGGTACTTTTTCTTTCTTTGGCTTACCTTTTGACTCTTTTCTCTTATCACGACTACCCATTTTTAATTTCTCCTAAAATAAATTATTGAAATAATTATACAGATTAATCTTTTTTTTCTTAAGAGTATTACTGATTAAATTTAAATAAGATCTTTTATAGGTTACCAGAGCCCATGTAAAGCATGCCAGAACCATAAAGAATTCCAGTCATTATAAATATTACAAATGTATAGCCCAATATCTGACGCATATGAAGTCCAGCAATCGCAAGTATCGGAATAGTCCAAAAAGGCTGAATCATATTGGACCATTGATCCCCATATGCTACGCCTAAAACAACAATTGCAGGATTAACCCCTAAGGACTGAGCTGCTTCGATCATAATTGGTCCTTGGACAGCCCATTGTCCACCACCGGAAGGTATAAACATATTTACTAAGCCTCCTGATAGAAATGCAAAAAAACCAAGTGTCTCAGTTGATGCTACAGAAACAATCCAATCTGTAATAACCTTCATCAAACCTGTTGTTGCCATCATTCCCATAATTCCAGAGTAAAAAGGGTACTGAAGGATTATTGGTCCTACAGTACTTGCTGCATTATTAACTAATTTTATAAAATGCATTGGAGAGCTTGCTAACATCAAACCAAATGCTAAAAATGTCCAACTAACAATATCTAAATTAAGTGAAAATCCTTTTTGGGAGTAAGTCATAAAAATATAGCCAACAATTGTTAAACCAAGGAAAATATTTAATGACCTATGGTTTTCAAATTTTTCGATTACCGTTAGGTTATTTTTTTTTACTTCAAGATTTTTTTTATTATTCTTAATAAGTAGATCAGGATTAAATTGAATCGTGTCTTCATCTTTAGGTCGCATAAGCGGACATATAATAGTTATTATAGCTAAAGCCATCAAAGCAAGTACTATGTTTGTTGATGAAAGAATCGTTTCAGTAACTGGAATCAAACCTATCTTATCCTCTAAAAGATGTCCTGGTGTAGCTACAAATAATGCGGCTGATGACGAATATCCCATATGCCAGATTACAAATCCTGAGTAAGCTGATGCGACCAATAATGGATAATGTATCTTAAAAGGTTTGTTATAGCATTCGCTGGCAACACTTCTTGCAACAATTGCCCCTATAATTAAGCCGAATGACCAAGCAAATAAACTTGCTATACCAGCCGTAAAAGCGACAAGTGAATAAGCTTGGTTAGAAGAGTTAGGTAATTGGCCTATTTTTATTAACAACTTTTGAATAGGTTCTGTATGAGCTAAGGCATGAGCTCCTACCATAATGATAGTTATTTGAGCTGTAAACTTAAATAACATAGGAAGCCCATCACCCCAAGCTAATAAAGTTGAAGTGGCTGACGAATCTGTTAAGAATATTGAAGAGAAAAACGTTATAACGGATAGTATAATAACGAATATAAAAGCATCTGGATAATAGCGCTCAACAAATACGACAAATGGACGTGCTAATGCTTGAAATATTTTCATAATATTTTTATTACTTCTAAAATATCATACTGAAAATATTATAATCAGCATGAGTATATCTGTCTAAATTTACTTGCCAATCTTATAGGTTACCAATTTACCTTCAAGCATCATTGGTATGATAATCAATTTTTTTTCATGAATTACTTCATGGTCAGCTACCCCTTGAGATAATTCAAGCACTACTTTAAAGCGACCATTAGGTTGAATATGAAGCAATTTTCCACCAACCCAATCTGCAACATAGTATCCATTCTTCCCATCAGATTCAACGCCATCAAGGTTTCCAACAGGTCTTCCGTTACCAAGAGACTTTATTTTTTTATTTTTTAGTGAAATTATTTTCAGATGCCCTGCTTCAGCAGCAGCCCATCCATCAGTCGGATGACCCCAACTTCCAACAATTAACTGACCCTTTGAGTAATGTAAACCATTTGGTGCCTGTAATTTAGGACTATAAAGCCACTTTGTTAACTGACCAAAAGTATTTAATCTATAAATAGTATCGGTAAAAGTGTCAGAAACATAAATATTACCCTTTGTATCAGCCGCTACATCATTAAGTAAAGAAGCACCAAAAGCATCGTATTTGTTGCTTATTTTACCTTTCTCAATATCTATTTCTACAAGCTGATCCACATCCCCTACATAAAGCTTACCTTTTGAAATTGCTAATCCTTTTGGTGCGTTTAAACCTTTAATCCATTTAAGTTCTAATATATTTCCATTTAAATCAACTTTTGAAATAAAGCCATTATCATCTTTTTTAAAAGGATCATCTTGCATATTAGAAACATATAAAACATCATTTTTTTCATCATAAATAACAGATTCAGGTAATTTAAAATCTGTTTTTGTTTCCCATAATTTATTTAATTCAGGTGCTGCATTTAAAATAGTTGAGAACATAATAATTAAAATGCTTAAACCAATTTTACTAATAGTTAATTCCTTCATAGTTCTTATCCTTTTTAATATGTTAAACAACAAACTGAGCTACGCCATCTTTAAAAGAAAAATCAATATCATGATTTTCGGTAATAGTAATGAAAACATTTTCAGGCTTTATTTGTACCCTATAATTTAAGTATTCAACTACTTTTTTATAAAAAGCTTGCTTCGCTTTATTTGATCGTCCAGAACGCATCACTAAGTGCATCATCACTCTTTCTTCCTTCCTACCTTGGTACTGTAAACAATCATCAGATAATTGATTTACTACTTGATATCTATCATCGTCTGGAAAACTCATCGTCTCAATAACAGCTTCATTTATACTATCAGAAACTTTTTTTATATACTCCTCACTCTTTCCCTCTAAAATATTAACTGTTACGAACGGCATGATTTCTCCTTGTCATTAAGTAAACTCTTTAAAATAAACTGAAATATTATACTTTTTATTTATGCAGTACAATGTGTATAAATTAGTATTTATAATGCATAAATGCATTATATTATTACTTTTATTTTTTACACTAAAAGTAAACTAAAACGAATAGGAATTTAAATATGCTTGATTGGAATAATCTACGTACTTTCCTTGAGCTAGCTCGTCATGGAAAATTAACTGTAACAGGGAAAAAGTTAAATATTGAGCCAACAACCGTTGGCAGGCATATTACTAAATTAGAAAAGGAACTTGAAGTTCATTTATTTGATCGTTCGCCAAAAGGCTACTCATTAAATGAGAATGGATATAAGTTACTACCCTATACAGAAAATATAGAAACTAAAGTTAACTCTATTTATCAGTCTATTTCAGGTACTGATGCGATATTAACAGGCACAGTCCGCATGGCTGTTCCTGAAGGACTTGGGATTGGGATTATTTCAAAACATATTAAAACTTTCAAGCAGCAACATCCTTTAATTGAACTCGAACTAGTTGCTGATACCAGGTCTAGAAGCCTTTCAAAGCGTGAAGCTGATATTGCTATTACTTTAGCAAGGCCAACGACGGGTCGCTTAGTTGCTTGGAAATTAGGTGAATACAGGCTTGCTTTATATGCAAGCCGAGAATATTTAAACACCAATGGTGTAATTAAATCATTAAAAGATCTAAATAAGCACACTTTTGTTAGCTACATTGATGATCTTATTGAATTTCCTCAATTAAAATACATGCAAGATATACTTCATGAAGTTAATGTTGTATTTAGAAGCAGTTCTCTTCAAGCACAGTATCAAGCAGTAAGCGACGGTATTGGCCTAGCACTTCTTCATGGCTTTATAGCTGCGGAAAATAAAAACTTAAAAGTAATTTTACCTAAAAAAATATTTGCTACTCGTGAATATTGGATGGTTGTTCATGAAGACCTGCATCAGTTATCTCGTGTTAAAGCTGTCAGCAGTTTTTTTACTGAGGTTATCAAAAAAGAACAAGGTCGACTTATGAATATTTCAATAAGCAATATGCAGCTTTAAAGATTGATATAATGGTGTAATAAGAAACTACACACAGTAAATGTATTAAATATTTTTCGGGAGGAAGTAAGATTAGTCATAGCATATCAAAATTTATCTCCCTCTTATCATGCGCGCTCACCAAACCTTTAAAGCCATATAGGAGAGCAATAACAAGAGCGCTTATTTCAAAAAATATGTCTCAAACTTGGAAAGTTAAGACTAAAAAAAAAGAAATGATTTTTAATTGCCATAGCGCAAGATCTTTTCATGATGTTGTTACCCTTGATGAAAACGAACCTGAAACACTTCACTTTTTAAATAAATTAACAAACAAAGATGTTCTATGGGATATTGGAGCAAATGTAGGAGTATTTACAATATACGCCTCTAAAATAAATAACACTCAAGTTATCGCCTTTGAGCCTTCAGCTTCAAGTTATGCTACGTTAATTACAAATATTGAAACTAATAAAGTGTCCAGTAAAGTAAATGCATACAATGTTGCATTACATAATGAAAATAAATTGGGTTATTTATTTATGGAGAATACTGACTCAGGGCATTCGATGCATTCATTTGATAACAAAAATAATGCGATGGGTAGAATAAAAACTTCATTCAAGCAGTCCGTGCTTGGTTTTACTATCGATCATTTTTTTAAACAATTTAAACCCTTGCCACCTACGCATATGAAAATTGATGTAGACGGAAATGAATTATTAGTCCTAAAAGGTGGAAAAAAATTAATAAAAAAATATGTAAAATCTTTTATCATTGAAACAGAATCATTTTCAAAAAAACGAGAAAGGGAAGAATTAATAAACTATATCCATAGTATAGGATTTGTTGAAGTAGCTTTCAAAAAAAATAAAGGCTATCGAAATAAAATATTTATTAAAAAATAATGATTTATTACAAAAATTTAAAGAAAATAAAAAATATAACTATAAACCTCGATAAAGTTCTTGATTTAGGTGGGGGAAGACATGTACTACCTTACGCAACTCATGTAGTTGACCTAGAGCCGCTTGACTCATACCTAATTCTGGATCCAATCGACCCTAATTTCAAACCAAGGTTTAATAAAAAAACCTGGTTAGTCAAAGATGTTTGTAATGGGTCACTTCCATATAAAGATAAATATTTTGATTTTTGTTTTTGTTCTCATTTACTCGAAGATATCAAAGACCCGATAAGGGTATGTAATGAAATAATGAGAATATCCAAATCTGGTTATATAGAAGTTCCTTCTCGACAAAGAGAAATATTTGCTAAAAGTCGATTCTTTAAAATTAAATCTTTTTTTGGTAAGATGCCTGAAATTGGATACTACCACCACAGATGGTTTGTTGAGCTTGATAAGAGTGGATTAATATTTACTCCTAAAGACGGAAGAATTTATCAGGATAAAAAGCGATATATAACCAGATCTGAGTTAGGAAGAAAAATGACAGATGATGAAAGTGCAATCTTTTTATTTTGGGATAAATCTTTTTCAGTTAAAGAAAAATTTATCGATAACTCAAAAGAATTAGAAGCATTTAAAGATACTGCACTAAAAAAACTAAGAGGATAATAAGTCTTGTGATTAACTCCAAACTTTATTGACAATACTAGTAATTACAATAAGATTGGATGATAATATTTTGCATATATTTCTTTAAATTAATAAATATAATAATAAGGGAAATCTTATAGTGACTGATGATAAAAAAATAACAAACAATCCAATAAATACCCTTTTAACTCCGAGTCACGGACCAGATAAAAAACCAGTATCAAAAATCCAAGAATGGCGAAGTTATGCTGAAAAAATACAGTTAGATGCAAATAAAATTATTCTTGGACAAGAAAAAGCAATAAGGTTGATTGTTATTAGTTTATTTGCCAGGGGCCATGTGTTGCTAGAAGGAGGTGTTGGAGTGGGTAAAACAACTCTCTTACAAATCATCACTAAATTAATTGGCGGTGAATATGAACGAGTAGAAGGTACAGTTGATTTAATGCCAAATGATATCATTTATCATGCATCTATAAGTGATAAAGGAAAACCAAGTATATCTAATGGACCGCTTCTTAAAAAAGGAGAAGATTTATCAATTTTCTTTTTTAATGAAATTAATAGAGCTAGGCCACAGGTTCACTCGTTACTTTTGCGAGCAATGGCAGAAAAATCAGTAAGTGCATTCAACAAAGATGTTTATTTACCAAACATGGTTGTTTTTGCTGACCGAAATCAAGTAGAAAAAAATGAAACTTTTGAGCTGCCGGCGGCTGCTAGAGATAGATTTATGATGGAAATCTCAATTCAAGCACCAAAAAATAAAGAGTTACGTGATTCAATTATATTCGATAGTAAATTTCAAGATACATCTAAATTAGTTGAAGATATTCCAGCACCTAAGTTTGACTGTAAAGAACTTAATACTCTATCCAATGATATACAGGATGCAATACAGGCTAGTGAGCATATAAAAATTTATGTTGAGAATTTATGGCTAGCTACTGAAAACCCAAAAAAATTCAATATTATTATAAAAGAAGTTGATATGGATGATTTTATTGTTGCAGGATCTAGTCCAAGAGGAATGATCATGTTAATTAAAGCCGCTAAAGTGAATGCATGGCTAAATAAGAGAACTTATATTGAGCCAAATGACATCAATGAAATTTTTCATGAAGTTATGGCTCATAGACTTGTTATAAATAGAATTTATGAAAATAATAGAATAGAATTACTTCAACGATTCTCAAATGAAGTTCTATTAAAAGTCCCAACACCAGAAATGGGATAATCTAAATTGAAAAATAATCAATTTACATACTCTATATCGTGGCGTTCAAGAAATAATAGATATGGAAATAACTTAAGTTCTAAAATAGGTAATGACTTTGAATATAGTGGGTCGAAAAACTTTAATGACCACCCTGATTTAACTAGAATAGATATTAAAAATTCAATTACAGACCCTTATGAAAATATATTCGTTAAAACTTACAACTTAAATAACCCGGTTAACTTAATTGCAATATGTGATATTTCAAGTTCTGTGTTTGTGGCAAAAAAAAATGACCTAGTACTAAGAGAGTTCACTAAAATAATTGCTAGGTCAGCAATAGAACAGGGAGATAGATTTAGTATGCTTTGCTATAACGATTATATTAAAAGCCAAAACATATTAGAACCAAGCAATAATTTACAATATATTAATCAATGGATAGATACTATTAAACTCGATTCAGTTAAGGCTTCAAGCAATGCTAGTAAAGAAATAAACAAGTATCTACCTGATGAAAAATCATTAATATTTTGGATAACAGACTTTCACTACTCAATAGATGAAATTGAGAAAATACTTAATCAATTATCAAATCATCATGTAATCCCAGTTTTTATTTCTTCTGAAAATGAGATTAAAAAGTTACCAAAGTATGGTTTTAGAAAATTTGTTGACTCAGAGTTAAATATAGAGAGTGAAGTATTTTTAAGGCCAAGCGTAAAAGAGAAGATACTAAAAGACTACAGAAATGTAAAAGAAACAATATTTCATATTTTTTCAAGTAAACAAATGAAGCAAATAATAATAGATGAAAAAATAGATATAGAAAAAATACAAAAATATTTCATGAGTACCTATATATGAGAAATATTATAGTTTTTTCTATTTTATTTTTATACTGCATAAATGCAACTGCAAAAAAATATGAAACTGATAATTCAATAATTAACTTAAAATATGGATTCAAACTTGGTGATTTAATTACCATTGAAGATATAATAATTTCGGAAAAAAAATATGAAAAAAATCCCAAACTATTCATAGAAGGTAATGATGATTTAAAATTAATCAAACAATCAAAAAGTATCCTTAAGTCATCGAATAAATATATATTTAAAAATAAGGTAACTTATCAAATTTATTTGAAAACAAAAAGTGGTCAATATGAGCTACCAAAGCATAGTTATAAAGTAAATAACATAAATATATCAATGCCAAAAAAATCATACTGGTTTACAAGAGTAGCTGAATCTAAACTTAATAACATATTAACAAACTCTGTAGATCAAAAAAAACCTGAACTCATGATTATAGTTAGTAGTTATTTAAACATAGCACTTGGAATTATTTTTTTATGCTTACTAATTCTATTATATAAAAATTTAGATTTGCCTTTTTTAAAAAAAATGAATGGTCCTTTTGCAAAAGCCCATAAAAAAATAAAGAAATTACACAAAAATCAACATAAAGATAATTATGTCAAAGCAATTTTAATATTAACAGATGCATTTAATAAATCTTTTAATAAAAATATAAACAGTTCAAATTTTAATGAACTGATAAATGACAATAATAAATTTAAAGAAGTTAAGGGTGCTATCAAAATATTTATTAACCTTTCATCGATTGAAATTTATTCTTCTAAAACGTATTTTTCCAAAAAAAGATTTGATGAGATTTATAGTTTTGCAAAAATTCTTAGAACTATAGAAAGAAAAGTATAGATGTATTTTATTAGTCCATATTGGCTACTTTTATTACCATTAATGCTCCTCCCATTTTTAGTATCAGTATCTGATAAATTCCTCATCAGTAATATCAAAATATTTCATGAAGATAGTTTTTCTAATAAAATCAGTCTACTAACTAAAATAATTATCTCTTTAATTATAATTATTTCAATATTAATACTAGCTAATCCTTGGACTAATTCTTCCTCAATCACACAAGTTGGTAAAGGAGCTCAATTAGTATTTGTTATTGATAGAAGTGTGAGTATGGCAAAACCTTTTATTGGCGACGATAATAACAAATCAGAAATAAAATCAGTTGCCACAAGAAGAATTTTAAAAAGCTTTATTAAAAATCGTCCATTGGATATGCTTGGGATTGTTGGATTTTCAAATTCAGCTTTGTATGGTTCAAAAATAACAAAAAATAGAGACTATACCTATGCTGCAATAGATGCAGCTACAAGATCATCAGTTAATCAAACGAATATTGGATCTGGTATTAGCTCCGGACTATTTATGTTTAATGAGATTGAGACTACAGGTTCACAAGCATTAGTTTTATTATCTGATGGTGCAGGTAAGATATCAAAGCGTGTTAAAAATAGAATTGCAAAAATTTTTTCTGAAAAAAAAATTAACTTATATTGGATAATTATTAAAGAGCCAAATGACGTAAGTTTGTTTTCTGGTAACACATATGCTGAAGGCAGAGAACCAACAGTTATTAAATTAGACTTATTTTTTAAATCTCTTAATACAGAATACAAGGCATATGAGGCAGAAAACCCAGATGCTCTTTCAACTGCCATTAAAGATATCGATTCAAAAGAAAAAAATCCGATTAAAATTGAGAAAGATATTCCAGGAAAAAATTACAATCCTTTTCTATTAAAAATATTATTAGTATTACTTACTATAATATTACTAATTAAAAATATTAGGATATAACCAATGTTCATTTTAAAAAAAATATTAAATCTAAATAATTTTTTCTTTATTTTTATTTTAATATTATTCATATCTTTAGCTTTAACTGAGTATTTAAAAATTAAAAATTTGAATAAAATTAATATTAATTTAGTAAACGATGAATTAGTTATTAGCGAAGATTTCGAAGAAGTAAGTTTATATTCATCAGCATATTTATTAGGAAAACAAGGGGAGTATGAGAATTCAATTGAAAAATATAATACGCTATTAAAGTTATTTCCTACTTCTAATCTTATTGATTCTATTTATTATAATATTGGAACTATTTACCTTAAAGATGCGCTATCAAAACCATTGAGTGATGATGGTAAATTAACTATTGAGAATTTTCAAAAATTACAAAGTGCAATAATTGCTTACGAGAAAACTCTTACGTTAAATCCATTTAATGAACTAGCAAAGTTTAATTTGAGTATTTTATATTCTTCTATGCCGAAAGAGCCTACTAAAATTATTTCGGAGCAAGCTGTTCAAGAATTAAGTAACATACCTATAGGCTTGCCATGAAATCAAAGCTATTAAATTTTATTACTTCCAAAAAAGAATTGATAGTTTTTTTATTAAGTATCTTTCTTTGCCTAGTTGCAATTAATAATCCTGTTATAAATATTAAAAAAACTATTACAAGTTATATGTTTGTTGTTGATGTAAGTCAATCTATGAATGCTAAAGATTTAACTCATAATGATAAAATAATCTCAAGAATTAACTACACTAAATTATTATTAAAAAAAATTATCAACGAATCTGATTGTGGTAGTTTTTTTAGTATAAATATATTTGCTGCTGACAATGTAGCTTCCATAATAGAGCCGGTTGAGAAGTGTAAGAATTATGATGAACTAATAGACACAATTGATAAACTTGAATGGAGAATGGCTTGGAAAGGAAATTCAAGGATAACCTTTGGTGTTAAGTCTGCTGCAAAAATGCAAGACAGTCTAAATTTTCCATCTAAAATTCTTTTCTTTACTGATGGAGATGAAGCGCCGAAAGTAAATGCAATAAATAAGGTAAATCTTGATAATTTTAATTTAGGAAATGAAATTATTTTTGTTGGTATAGGTGGTGATAAAAAAGTACCTGTTCCAAGATATAATTCCAGGAATATGCTTGTTGGCTTTTGGGGATCAGATATTTACGACTCATTACCGGGTGCAACAGGTTCAAGGAATATTGATAGTGGTAAAGATGATCCAGATCCATCTGTTGCAAGTGCCGAATACGATCGCTATCTGTCAAAATTATATGAAGAATACCTTTTAGGAATCACATCACAAATAAATGCAAAATACTTCAGAGGAGATTTTTCTACTGAATTTATAAAATCTATTCTTAAAAATAGACCAAAAAAGAAAATACAATCAGAATTATTACTAGAACGCCCAAGTGTATTTCTTATCCTATTAATAATATTTATCTTATATACGGGGAAAAAAATTAATAGCTTTTTTAAAAAAGTAGCTAAATCTTAATAGCTCTTCCTAACGATTAAAGCAGTATAATAAAATTTCTTTATTTAATAAATTTTTTTTATTATGGAAAAAGTCAGAGTCTCAAAAATTTTATCTGAATTAGGTTTATGCTCTAGAAGAGAAGCAGATAAATATATTGAAAAAGGATTGGTGCTGGTTGATGGAAATATAGTTGACGAATTGGGTGCAAAAGCAATGAGAACGCAAAAAATAGAACTTAATAAAAAAGCATCTCAAACGCAAAACTCTAAAGCAACCATCATTTTAAACAAACCAATTGGTTTTATTTCTCATCTCGATGATGACAAAGAATTTACTCCGGCCTCAAGTCTTATTACATCTGATAATTACTTTGGTCAAACTCATTCTCAGCATAAAACTAGCTTTAATAAAGATGGCTTAGCTCCCGCAGGAAGATTAGATATCGATTCAACAGGCTTATTAATTCTTACGCAAGATGGAAGAATAGCAAAAAAAATTATTGGGGAAGGAACCATCATCGAGAAAGAATATTTAGTTCGTGTTGAAGGATTTCTAAGTGATGATAACTTAAAACTTCTCAACCATGGATTATCACTTGATAACTACAAGCTTAAACCGGCTAAAGTTTTTTGGGAAAATAGTGATCAACTGAGATTTATATTAATTGAAGGAAGGAACCGTCAAATTAGAAAAATGTGTGGCCTAGTTGGCTTAAAAGTAATTGGACTCAAGCGAATAAGAATTGGGAATGTTCTATTAGGTAACGTCCCTCTTGGTCAATGGCGATTTTTACAAGAAACTGAAGCTTTTTAGAGTGTTACATTTTTATAAAATCTCTTTTGCCTAGATTAACACCATTAGCTCTCAAAATGTCGTAAGTTGTTGTCATATGAAAAAAGAAATGTGGAATAATCCAGTCTCTTAAATATATACGACCATCTTTAAATTTGAAATTATTTTTTCGTATCTTAAATTCAATTTTTTTAGACTCGGCGCCTTCCATCTGCTTGACTTTGATCTTTTTTAGAAATGAAATAGTTTTTTTTATTCTCTTCTGAAGGTCAGAAAATGTTAGCTCATTATCTTCAAACGAAGGTGCTTTAACATTAATTAACCTACCTAGTCCTAATCTAACCATATCAGTTCCAATTTGAATCTGTTTGCTAAGAGGAAGCATATCTGGATATAGTCTTGCATTAACAAATATTGATTTATCAATTTTCTTTTTTTCAGCATGATTTTCCGCTTTTAATAAAATAATAGAAAGAATATTTAAATTATTAATAAACATTGGCACTGAAAATTCATACATTAAATTTGACATCAATAGAGCTCCTTAAAATTACTAATTAATTTTTAATAATGAAGTAATTACTTTACTATAGCAATAACAAGATTACTTCTTCTAGTTAACTACATATTATTTGCAAATTTACGGTTAATAATATTAAATTACTTATACTGCTATCTAGGAGATTTACAATGGAATGGATATGGATTGGATTAGGTTCACTTTTCGGATCAACAATACTGGGGTCAAACTTAATAACTAATGTTCTTTTATTTTTTATTATTTGGGAGCTCAGGTCAATTAAATATTATAATAAGGTCAACATTAATAGGTAACGAATGTATAAGAATATAATAAGACTTTTTATGGTTTTAGTTTTAATTCCAAATTTAGTTTATTCAAATAAAAGAGGGTCTATGGAAACTATTTATCTTGCTGGTGGATGTTATTGGGGACTTGAGGAATTAATTAGAAACATACCTGGTGTTGAAGAAACCCAAGTAGGTTTTTCTGGTGGTCACATTAAGAACGTAACCTACAAAGAAGTTTCAAGTGGTGAATCTGGTCATGCAGAAAGTATTAAAGTGATTTTTAATAATGAAATACTAAAATTAAATGATCTGCTTTTTCATTTTTTTCGGATGCATAATCCCACAACAATAAATCAGCAAGGTAACGATATTGGTGATCAATATAGGTCTGCTATATTTTTCTCAGATCAATATCAAAAAGATACTTCAAATAAGGTAATTGAAATAGTTAATCTATCAAAAAAATGGGATGCGCCTATTGTTACTGCAGTTGTTCCTTTTACTAAATTTTACCCTGCTGAAGATTCTCACCAAAAATATTTAGTCAAAAACCCAAATGGGTATAGTTGTCACTTCGATAGAAAGTTTGATTTTACTGAATAGATATATAGAAATACTCACAAATCAGGTAAAATAAATTTCAAATTTCAGGAAAATTAATAATGGAAATTAGTCATTAAGATGCCTTTAAAATTAATAGCAATTCTATCCATTATTTTCTTATTATTTGGCTGCTCTCAACTGGGTCCTGATTTCATGGAAACAGGTAGGAATGAATATAATAAAGTTTTAGCAAATACCAATGATGAAG
>MDSY01122892.1_pt1 | contig 15878 bp, 18 predicted proteins | sample 811131 | NCBI WGS metagenome assembly MDSY01 (sample SAMN05326643, study PRJNA326480) | marine metagenome | isolation source: seawater | place: Atlantic Ocean: South West | collected 2010
ATGTAATTCATAAGGGAGAAGACAAGGCAGACGAAAATGAATGGAATGCAATCATTAATGGCATATATATAGCAATTGATAACCTGCTTAAATATAGGCTAGATGAAGGGTGTAAATTAGAAGAAGATGTTAGGTCAAGAATTAATAAGATCAGCATACTATTACATCAAATACCACCATTTGCAGAAGAAAGAATCTTAAAAGTTAAAAGAAGTTTATCCGAAAAACTAGAGGAGATTGATAAAAGAAATATTGATGAAAATCGATTAGAGCAAGAGCTTATTTATTACCTTGAAAAGCAAGATATTACCGAGGAACAGGTTCGTCTTAAAACCCATCTTGATTATTTCATAGAGGTTACGAATTCTGAGGCTCCAAATGGTAAAAAACTTGGATTTATAGCCCAAGAAATTGGTAGAGAAATTAATACTATTGGTTCGAAATCTTCTAATGCTGATATGCAGAAGATTGTTGTTCAAATGAAAGATGAGTTGGAGAAAATTAAAGAGCAGTTATTAAATATTTTATAGATGGAAGGAAAATCAGTTGTAATATCAGCACCATCTGGAGCAGGAAAAACCTCTATAGTAAATTTCCTCTTAAGTAAAATCTCGTCATTACGTTTTTCTATTTCTGCTTGTAGCAGAGAAAAAAGATTAGATGAAACTCATGGTAAAAATTATTATTTTTTTGATGCTCCAAGCTTTAAATCTAAGATTTCTAAGGGTGATTTTTTAGAGTGGGAAGAGGTATATCCAGATCAGTATTATGGCACTTTAAATTCTGAGTTAGAAAGAATATGGGGTGAAAAAAAACATGTTATTTTTGATATAGATGTTGCGGGTGGTATAAATGTGAAAAATAAATTTCATTCTAATTGTATCTCAATTTTTATTATGCCACCTTCAGTTGGTGTATTGGAAGAGAGATTGTCAAATCGTGGTTCTGAAACAAAATCAAGTATAAATAAAAGAATTACTAAGGCTGAACTAGAAATTTCAAAGAGAGGCGATTTTGATCATATAGTATTAAATGATGATTTTGCTACTGCATGTGAGGAAGTGTTAATTTTGGTAATAAAATTTTTGCAATAAAAAATAAAAAATGAAAATTGGTCTATTTTTTGGTTCCTTTAATCCCTTCCACATAGGCCATAAGGTTGTTGGTTCTTATATTGCAGAGTTTACTGATCTTGATCAAGTTTGGTTTGTGGTCTCACCTCAAAACCCACTAAAAAATAAAAAAACTTTATTAGATCAAAATCATAGAGTACAAATTATCCGAAGAGATATTGAAGATAATGATAGTTTATTTGTTTCGGACATTGAGCTCTCACTTCCTATCCCTTCATACACGATTAATACTCTTGTTAATTTGAAAGAGAAGTATTCTAATTATAGTTTTTCTATTATTATGGGGGCAGATAATGTTAAAACATTATCAAAATGGAAAAATTATCAAGAAATTTTAGAAGATTATAAAATCTACGTATACCCAAGATATAATTGTAATTTTAGATTAGAGCATCATAACATTGTATATTTAAGTGATGTGCCAATGATGGGGGTTTCAGCAATGTTTATTAGGAAATCTATTAAAGAGGGTAAGGATATATCTTCTTTAATTCCACATAAAGCCTGGAGTTATATTGAAGAGATGAATTTTTATAAATAAATTTATATGAAACGTTTATATTTTGTTTTATTAAGTATTTTAAGTATTAGTCTGTTTACCAGCTCATGTAGTAACATGCCAAAGTCATCTAAAATTAATAAAGATAATTCAATGGAGGTTTTTTCAGGATGGTGGATTTATGGTGAAGGACAACATATTTACAAAGACGCAAAGAGCCTTAAAGAGTTTGATTTGATTTTTCCAAATGAAGATTCTTTATATATAATTGATTTGTATTTATCAGTTACAGAAATGAATTACTTGCCTATAGAAACTAATTTCTATGCTTTTGTTAATGATGATTCTCTTTTGCAAGTAGATGATTTTGAAATCACATATATTCGGGGTTGCGATGAGCAATAGTTTTTATTCAGAATAAATTACATTCATAACAGTTTGTCCAACTGCTTTAAGGGTCTGTCTATTTATATTATCCATATTATCTGAATGAGTATGCCAATGCTTATTGAAATTTGTTTGAGTAGATGGGTCAAATTCTATTATATCAATAGTAGGTATTCCCGCTAATGTATTAACATAATAATGATCATCCATAATTTGCGGACTTGATTTATAAATAAAGTAATCTGAATAACCACTTTGATGAGCCATATTCCAAACTTTTTCAATTATATTGGATGCATAGTATGATGATATGCCCTCCTTTCTAAATCTAGCCTTTTCACTACCGACCATATCTAATAATATTCCATATTTTGCATAATAATTTTTTTTATGTGGATTTTTGGACCAATACTGTGAGCCTAAACACCATGAATCTGTCATTATAGGATAGCTTGAGTTTTCTGGTTGTCCATAGTCTTCAGCGTCAAAAAGTATTATATCTACTCCGGTTTTTGGGTTTTTCTTACTAATATTTCGAGCAATTTCAAGTAGAACTCCAACACCGCTCCCTCCATCATTTGCGCCAAGAATTGGTTGGTTTTGATTAATGCTATCATGATCTGCGACATGTCGAGAGTCCCAATGCGCAAATAAAGCTATTCTACTATTTTTTTCAATAGAAAAGCTTGCAATAATATTTCTTAAAACGTGCTCCTTTCCATCATATGTTTTTATTGGAGCCTTCTGGATTTTGACAATGGCATCAAATGATTTAAGTTTAGCTGTTAAGTATTTAGAACATTCACTCCAGGCCTTACTGCTAATTACTCTTGGGCCATAACTCACTTGTTTTTCTACAAAAGAATAAGCACTATCGCTATTAAACTGGGGAATTGAGATCTTAGTCTTTACTTCTCTATTTTTTATGTTTTTGTGATCATTTGAGCAAGAGATTAAAAGAATAATTGTAATTAGGGATGTAGTAAATAATTTCATTTAAAGTTGATTATTTCTTTAAGCTCCAGCTACTACCGTCTCTATTGTCTTTAATTTCAATACCCTTTTTTTCTAGCTCATTTCTAATTATATCAGCCGTATTAAAATCTTTGTTTGTTTTGGCGTTTTTTCTTAGATGAAGAATTAAATCCATCACCTCATTTGTAAGATTATTGTTATTATCTTTTAAAATCTCAAGCCCCAATATTTTAACTGCAAAATTTTGAAAAATAGATTTCATTTTTGCTAAATCTACACTGTTTAAGCTAGCATTCCCGTCTTTAACAGAATTAATAACTTTCACACCCTCAAACAGATGAGCAATTAATATGGGAGTATTAAAATCATCGTTCATAGCACTATAGCATTTCTTTTCTAATTTACTAGATTCAAAACTAGAAATTTCACTTACCTCTAATTTGTCAAGAGTACTAATAGCCTCCATTAATTTATTCATCCCTTTCTCAGCAGCCTGTAAGGCATCATTCCCAAAATCTAGAGTGCTTCTATAGTGTGCTTGTAAAATAAAGAAACGAATTGTCATTGGAGAATATGCTTTACTTAGTTTTTCGTGATTTCCTGAAAAAAAGTCTTCAAGGTTCATGAAATTACCAAGTGATTTCCCCATTTTTTTACCATCTACTGTAATCATATTATTATGCATCCAATAATTTACAGGCATACATTTATTACTGGCATGGCTTTGTGCGATTTCTGCTTCGTGATGTGGGAATATTAAATCCATTCCACCTCCATGAATATCAAAAGTTTTACCTAGGTATTTCTCTCCCATTGCCGAGCATTCCATATGCCATCCTGGAAAACCCTCCCCCCACGGAGAAACCCATTTCATTATATGTTCTTCTGATGCTTTTTTCCAAATAGCAAAATCTATTGGGCTATTCTTCTCAGACTGTCTATCTAAAGAGCGAGTTCCTTCTAGTGCGTCTTCAATATTTCTTCCAGATAGGATTCCGTAAGGGTAAGATTCATTATATTTATTTACATCTAGATATACTGATCCATTTTTCTCATACGCAAAGCCATTACTTAGAATTTTTTTCACCATCTCAATTTGCTCAATAATATGACCCGTTGCTCTTGGCTCAATAGAAGGAGGTTCGCAATTTAAGAGATTCATTGCCCTGTGATAGCTTAATGTGTAGAACTGTACTACCTCCATGGGCTCTAATTGTTCTAATCTTGCTTTTTGAGTAATCTTATCTTCTCCATCATCAGCATCGTTAACTAAGTGCCCGGCATCAGTAATATTTCTAACATATCTAACTGTATATTTACAGTGCCTCAGGTATCTTACAACAACATCAAATGTAATAGCCGGTCTGGCGTGACCTAAATGTGGGTCTCCATAAACAGTTGGTCCACAAACATACATTCCAACATAGTCTTTGGTTATAGGAGTAAAAACTTCTTTTTTTCTTTTTAGAGTATTATAAATTAATATTTTTTCTTTCATTTTTATGAGAGATTATATTTTTTTTTAAGATTCCTGATCATATCAGTAGTTATTTTATTAAGGCCATATTCTTTTTTCCATTTCCAGTCTAACTGAGCAGAACTATCATCTATGCTTTGTGGCCACGAGTCAGCAATTTCTTGTCTGAAATCTATGTTATAGTCTATTGTAAAATCAGGAATTTCAGATTTTATAAGAGTTGAGATTTCAAGGGGATTAAAACTACAACCTGCAATATTATATGAAGATCTAATTTTTATATTTTTAGAATCTGTTTGCATTATCTGAAGTGTAGCCTTAATAGCATCTGTCATATACATCATTGGTAATGTTGTTTTTTCAGAAAGAAAACACGTGTACTTATTATATTTGAGTGCTTCATGAAAAATATTAACAGCATAATCAGTCGTTCCGCCACCAGGGTTAGCTTTCCATCCTATTAAACCAGGGTATCTAATTGAAACTACATCAACATTAAATTTATTGTGATAATACTCACACCATCTTTCTCCAGCAAGTTTACTTATTCCATAAACTGTATTGGGCTCTGTGATTGCAAGTTGAGGAGTTAATATTTTTTGAGTACTTGGTCCAAAAACAGCTATTGAAGATGGCCAGAAAATCTTCTTAATTATTTTTTCTTTTGCAAGGTTTAAGATATTAAACAAAGAATTCATATTTAATTTCCATGATAAATTAGGGTTCTTTTCTGCATTTGCTGACAAAATAGCAGCTAATAAATAGACATGTGAGATCTTATGTTTCTTTATGATATCTAGCAGTAAGTTAGTATCTGTAACATCAAGTTTTTCAAAAGGACCAGACCTCATAATTTCATCTGATGAAGGAATAATGTCAGAAGCCACCACATTAGTGTCACCATATAAACACCTAAGTTCAACTACTAATTCAGTACCTATCTGACCTGAAGAACCAATAACCAAAATTTTATCCTGCATCTGAATCTTTTTTTTACAAATATAATACTAAAGAATAAACCTTTAAGATAATTTTATATTCATTAAAATCATAGGTTTTTATATCTTTGTAAGCGCTTATAAATCTGCTAAATGGATCCTAACGGAGGTAAAAAAAAATTATTTAACAAACTCGGAAGAGAAGATGCTATATTTAGGCTTGAAAACGAATCTTTTAAGAGGATTACACTATCTTTTTATAAATATGTAATTATTGATAATACTGATGTTTTTAGAGATGAATTATTTGCTAAATGGAGTGAGTTGTTAGTTTTTGGTAGAATTTATGTAGCTAAAGAAGGTATTAATGCCCAAATGAGTATACCTGAGCATAATTGGTCTTTATTTGTTGATAGCCTTGCTGCTCATGAGTTATTAAAAGGAATTCCATTTAAGATTGCTGTTGAGGATGATGGTAAATCTTTTTTTAAACTAACTATAAAAATTAGAAAAAAAATTGTTGCAGATGGCTTATCAGAAAGTGATTATGATGTTACTAATGTCGGTCGTCATTTAAATGCAGAACAATGGAATAAGGCAATTGATAAAGGCGCGACTGTTATTGATATGAGAAATCATTATGAGAGTGAAATTGGTCGTTTTAAGAATGCAATATGCCCTGAGGTTGAAACTTTTAAACAAGAATTACCCATTGTTAAAGATATGTTAAATGGTAAGGAAGATCAGCCTGTTTTATTATATTGTACTGGTGGAATAAGGTGTGAAAAAGCGTCTGCATACTTAAAACATCACGGTTTTAATGATGTTAGCCAATTACATGGCGGGATTATTGATTATGTCCGTCAAATAAATAAGGACAAGAGTCTTGATAATAAATTTTTAGGAAAGAATTTTGTTTTTGATGAAAGGAGGGGGGAGAGAATTTCAGAAGACATCATTAGTAACTGCCACCAATGTGGAGAGGTATGTGATTTACACACAAATTGTAAAAATGTTTATTGTAACCTACTATTTTTACAGTGTAAAAAATGCAAACAAAAACATCTAGGTTGTTGCTCTATTGAATGCATAGAGATTATGAAAATGCCTGACGATCAAAGAAAGCATTTAAGACAAGGTGTTGAGAATAAAAAAATATATTATAGCCACAAAAAAGTCAAACTAAATCTTAAAAAATAAGAAATGAAAAAAATCAGAATAACAAAGCAATTTAAAATGGAAATGGCACATGCACTGCATGGATATGATGGGTTATGTAAAAATATTCACGGCCATTCTTATAAATTATGGGTAACATTAAGAGGAGAAGTGAGGAATGAAGCTGGTCATAAAAAAAACGGTATGGTCCTAGATTTTAGTTTACTCAAAAAACTTGTTAAGCCTTCAATTATTGATAAATACGATCATTCCTTAGTTCTAAATGCAAATAGCCCTCATGCTAATATTGATCTCTCTGCATTTGAAAAAGTTTTCCACCTTCCTTATCAGCCTACTTCTGAAAATTTAGTTAATGATTTTGTTAGCATGATAAAAGATAAGCTTCCAGAAAACATTGAACTATATAAAGTTGTACTATCTGAAACAGCTAATTCATTTGCGGAATGGTGTATTGATGATAATCAATAATAAAATTAGTAGTATAAAATCATTCTAAATAATTAATATAATATTAAAAAATTGGCATTATTATAGTTAAATACCTAATCTAAATACTTACTTTTGCCCTCGTAAAAATTAAAAAATGACAAATATATTAATCGCTTTAGTTGTTTTATTAACCATCGCTGCACTGGTTCAGTTAGTCAGGGTTAATGAGTTGCTATCAGAAATAACAAACACTGACACAAATGCTGTTACGGATGAAGACAATAACACAAATGGCATCCTCTTTATTATAATTGGCTCTGGGTTTTTAGCTTTTGTTGTGTGGCAAATGGTAACTTGGGATCACCTGCTTTTGCCTCCAGCAAGCTCACTTCATGGAGCAGAAATTGACTCATTAATGAAGGTTTCAATGACCTTAATCCTTGTGGTGTTTTTTGCACTAACACCAATGTTATTTTTCTTTGCATATAAATACAGAGGAAAGAAGGAAAATACTGCTTATTTTTTCGCTCACAATAACAAGCTTGAGGTAGCATGGACCGTAATTCCAACAATTATATTAACTACTTTAATTATATATGGTTTAAAAACTTGGGATCGTGCTATGAATCCTGATATAAGTGAATCTACAGTAATTGAAGTATATTCTAAACAATTTGATTGGACAGCAAGATATTCTGGATTAGATAATACATTAGGAGAGTCTAGCTTTTTACTTGTTGAGGGCAAAAATGTTTTGGGTGTTGATATGCTTGATAAAAATTCTTCAGACGATATGGTCGTTCGAGAAGTTCATCTACCAGTAAATAAATCAGTTTTGCTAAAATTTAGATCTAGAGATGTAATTCACTCAGCTTTTTTACCACACTTTAGAGTTCAGATGAACTGCGTACCTGGCCTTTCAACTCAATTTGCTTTTACTCCTACTAAAACAACTGCACAGATGAAAGAATCAGAGGGAGATGATTTCGAGTATGTACTTCTTTGTAATAAGATTTGTGGCTCTGCGCATTTTAACATGCAAATGAAATTTATAGTTGAGAGCGAAGAGGATTATAATAAATGGATTAGTTCTCAAAAAACATTAAAAAATACACTAACATTAAAATAAGATATAATGTCAGATCATCATCATAAAGAAACTTTTATAACAAAGTACATATTTTCAACAGATCATAAAATGATTGGTAAGCAATTCTTAATTACCGGAATGTTTATGGCTCTTGTTGGAATGCTTATGTCTGCAATTTTTAGAGTTCAATTAGCAAATCCTGGCGAAGCTTCAGTTTTATATAATTTACTACCTGGAGCATGGGTAAATGCGGAAGGGGCTCTTAATCCTGACAAATATTTAGCTTTAGTAACAATGCACGGAACTATTTTAGTTTTTTGGGTTTTAACAGCAGGTCTTTCAGGAACCTTTGCAAACTTTTTAATTCCACTACAAATTGGGGCTAGAGATATGGCTTCTGGATTTATTAATATGCTTTCATATTGGTTTTTCTTTATTGCTACTATTGTTTTATTATCATCAATCTATGTTGAGGGAGGTCCTGCCTCTGGAGGATGGACTATTTACCCCCCATTAAGCGCTTTACCACAAGCTATACCTGGATCTGGAACCGGAATGACACTCTGGCTATATAGTATTACTTTATTTGTAGTTGGTTCTCTTTTAGGGGGATTAAATTATATTGTAACAATTTTAAATTTAAGAACTAAAGGAATGTCTATGCAACGACTTCCTTTAACAGTATGGGGTTTATTAGTAACAGCAATTTTAGGAGTTTTATCATTTCCTGTCCTTCTTTCTTGTGGTCTTTTACTACTTTTTGATAGATCTTTTGGTACTAGTTTTTATCTTTCAGATATTATTATAAATGGAGAGGCTCTGCATAACTCTGGTGGAAGCCCAATTTTATTTGAACATTTATTTTGGTTTTTAGGACATCCTGAAGTTTATATTATATTACTACCCGCCTTATCAATAGTTTCTGAGGTTATTGCTGTGAATTCTAGAAAACCTATTTTCGGATATAAAGCGATGGTTGGTGCTATATTATTAATTGCATTCTTATCTTTTATTGTGTGGGGACATCATATGTTTATGACTGGTATGAATCCTTTCCTTGGATCAGTATTTACATTTACAACATTATTAATTGCTATACCATCAGCTGTAAAGGTATTTAATTGGCTGGCAACTCTATGGAGGGCTAATATTCGTTTTACTCCAGCAATGTTATTTGCTATTGGAACTGTTTCTTCATTTATTACTGGAGGCCTAACCGGCTTGATACTTGGTGATAGTGCTTTAGATATAAATGTACATGACACTTATTTTGTAGTTGGACACTTTCATATTGTGATGGGACTAACTGCAATATATGGAATGTATGCCGGTGTATATCATTGGTTTCCTAAAATGTATGGCAAAATGATGAACAAATCTTTAGGTTATCTTCATTTCTGGGGGACTTTTATATGTGCATATGGCGTTTTCTTTCCTATGCATTTCTTAGGCCTTGCAGGACTTCCACGAAGATATTATACAAATAGTTCATTTCCTATGTTTGATGGATTGGCTGATATAAATGAAATTATCACCTTCTTTGCTTTAGCTGGAGCAATTGTTCAGATGATATTTATTTTTAATTTTGTTTATAGTATTTTTAAAGGAACAAAAGCATCTAAAAACCCTTGGAATGCAAATACTTTAGAATGGACTACTCCAGTTGAGAGAATTCATGGAAACTGGCCAGGGGAACTTCCTGTTGTGACAAGGTGGGCTTATGACTATTCTAAGCCTGGTCTTGAAAAAGATTTCGCTATGCAAACCGAACCACTTCATGAAGGCGAACAAGAGCATTAGATGGAGAAATTAATTAAAGATAAAGCTTCAAAACAATTATTATTTATTGGAATATTCTCTATTTCAATGTTTTTTGCGGGATTAACATCTGCTTTTATTGTTCGTAAAGCTGAGGGTAATTGGACAGAGTTTGTATTGCCATCTTGGTTTTTATATAGTACAATAGTTATTGTTATTAGTAGTCTATTGCTTTTCCTTGTAAAGAGACAGCTTAAAAATAATAATTCAGTTTTTAATTTAATATTTACTGTATTAATTCTCGGAGTATTATTTTCATTTTTTCAGTTTAAAGGATGGGAACAGTTAACTACTCAGGGTGTTTACTTAACAGGTGAAGGAAGTAATGCCTCCGGCTCATTTTTATATGTGTTAACTGTAGCGCATTTAGCTCATTTATTTGGAGGGCTCATATCATTAATATTTGTATCAGTAAAGTCAAAATTAAAGTTATATACTATTGATAATTGTTTAGGCATAGAGCTAGTATCTATCTATTGGCATTTTCTATCTTTATTATGGCTATATATATACGTTTTTTTAAAATTTTTGTAAACTAAATGAAATACATCAAAAAGATTATTTTTGTACTAGAAAATTAATAAATTATGGCAGATACATTAATTCAGAATGATATGGAGGCTCCTGCTTGGAATGGAGGAGATGTTCCTTATAAAGCAAGCTATGGTAAATTAATGATGTGGTTTTTTCTTATCACAGATACCTTGACATTTTCAGCGTTTTTAACTGGATATGGCTTCAGTAGATTTAAGTTTCAAGATATATGGCCAGTACCTGAAGATGTTTTTACACATTTTCCATTTTTACACGGAGAACATCCTCTTTTATTTGTTGCTTTAATGACATTTATCTTAATTATGAGTTCTGTTACAATGGTTTTGGCTGTAAATTATGGTCATAAAATGGAAAAAAATAAAGTTATTTTATGGCTTTCTCTTACTATTATTGGTGGTTTTATGTTCCTGTCATCCCAAGCATGGGAGTGGGGTCACTTTATTCATGGTGATTCTGGAGGAGTTCAATTAAATAATATGGAAGTTGTTCATGTTTATAAAAATGAAAAAAGACATACAATATATGATATTATGGATGCGGACTCACACGACGGGCAGCATCATCACTTCGAGCTAGATGAGTTTGTTGAGCAGTTTAGCAGTAATTCATCATTAAATATAAGACTTGCAGATAGAACATTTTTAAGTCACTCAGAATCTGTTACTTTATTAAAAGAAAAAGCTAATACAATTTTATTAGGGGCCAATCTTAAAAACAATGAGTATGGCCATGCTTTGTTTGCAGATTATTTCTTTTTTATTACAGGCTTTCATGGATTCCACGTATTTAGTGGGGTTGTCTTACTTATTATTCTTTTAATAAATACTATTAAAGGAACTTATGAAAAAAGAGGTCATTACGAAATGGTAGAAAAGATTGGATTATATTGGCATTTTGTCGATCTAGTTTGGGTATTTGTATTTACATTTTTCTACTTAGTTTAATTTAATTTAATAATTATGTCAGATAATCAAAACAGTGGAAATTGGTGGATTTGGAAAGTTTTTTGGATTTTATTAGGTCTTACTGCATTTGAGGTGGGACTTGGAATGTACAAACCTGCTTTTTTAGTTGACACCATCTTTTTAGGAACAAAATTATTGAATCACGTATTTATTATTCTGACTTTAATTAAGGCTGGATATATTGTTCTTGTATTTATGCATTTAGGTTTTGAGAAAAGCACATTAAAATGGACTATTCTGATTCCTGCTTTTATTTTAGTGCCATATCTATTATTTATAATCCTTAGTGAGGGTGCACATGCTTATTTAATGCTTTAAATATGAAGTTCAATCTTAAGAGTTTTACTACCATAATTATTTTAGGTCTTTTATTAGTTGCTCCCCCTATTATTTATTCATACGTAACTAAAGGCTATAATAATTTCATTAAGTTGGAGATTGTTGGTGAAAAAAATCCAGATACTGGTGAAGACCATAAGATTTCAGATTTTTCTTTTATTAATCAGAATAATGAAGTCATAAATAATGAAGATATGGATAGTAATATTTATATCGCAGATTTCTTTTTTACCAACTGCCCATCTATATGCCCTATTATGACAAAAAATATGGCTTATGTTCAAAAGAAACTAAGTGTATACCCAAACATAAAATTCTTATCACATACTGTTGATCCAAAAAATGACACTCCTGAAAGATTTATAGAATATATTGATGAAATGAAAAATAACAATATTAGTATTAATCTAGATAATTGGGACTTTGTTACAGGAGATAAAGATGACATTTACAATATAGCGCGCTCATATTTTGTTAATGTAAGTATGGACTCTTTAGCTCCCGGAGGATTTTTACATTCAGAATATTTTGTTTTAGTTGATAAGGAAGGTAGAGTAAGATCGGGAATTGATAAGAATGGAAATGTTGTTGGTATTTATGATGGAACAAATGAGGCGCAGCTTAGAGATTTAGTTAATGATGTTAAAGTACTAATGGCAGAATATAAGCGACCAAAAAGAACAAAAAGAAAATGGTAAAAAGAACTCTATTACTAATATTTTTAATAACCATAGCTTTTAATGAACTAAAAGCTCAATGCGCAATGTGCAAGGCAGTAGTTGAGGCTAATTTAGAGGCAGGAGGAAGTGCAGGAGCTGGTCTTAATGATGGGATATTATATCTTATGGCAATGCCATACATCTCCATCTTACTTTTTTGTTTGTTTTGGTATTTCCAGAATAAGAAAGTTAAGCAAGTAAATTAATTTTTGATTGAATCTCTCAAATACTATAGTCAGCTATTAAAGTTTAGGCTATCCCTAACTGTTGTTTTTTCTGCAATGGCAGGTTACCTTCTAGGTGTTTCTTATTTTAGTTTTGAGGAGTTTTTTCTTCTTTTATTTGGAGGCTTTCTAGTTACAGGATCTGCAAATGGGTTTAATCAGATTTTAGAAGGGGACTATGATAAGCTCATGAAAAGAACTGAGGAAAGGCCTCTTCCTCAAAAAAACTTAAAACCTTCAAGCGCTTTACTTTTCTCAATTATAATTGGTCTTTTAGGCTTTTATCTTTTAAGTCTAATTAAACCTCATGGTAGTTTCTATGGCCTACTTTCTAAGTCTTCTGCTTTTGGGTTACTTTCATTAATGATATATGTTTTATCTTATACCCCTTTAAAGAGAATGTCAACTGCATCTATATTTGTTGGAGCAATACCAGGAGCAATTCCTGTATTGTTAGGATGGGTTGCCGCAACAGATGATTTTGGTTTAGCTATTGGTATTCTATTTGCTATTCAATTTCTTTGGCAATTCCCACATTTTATATCTATTGCTTGGATTCAAGATGATCAATATAAAAAAGCAGGATTTCACATGATGTATGGAGGAGAAAAAGGAGTTTATCCAGCAAAAATTGCTTTTATAACTTCAATTTTTATGACTATTGTTTCTGTTACTCCTTATTTTCTTGATTTAGACGGATTAAATCTATCATTAGTATCTTTCCTATTAATATTTTTTCTAGGTACATGGTTTACTATAAAATCATATCAATTACTTACACATGTTAATGATGAAAGCGCTAAGAAACTTATGTTAGCCTCTTTTATATACTTGCCATGTATGCAAATAATTTATATGCTTGATAAGTGGGCTATTATTTGGTGGGCTTAAATATAAATATAGAGAATACTGTTGATGCTAGTAGAATAAAAGCTCCAAGCTGATGTATAACCCCAAGCCATATAGGAACTCCAAGTACTAAAGTTATAATACCTAGAACCATCTGAAAAAATACAGTAACAAGCAATAAGTTAATTGCATTTTTTTCAAGCTGGATTAGTGGTGTTTTTCTTGATTGATAGAATATATATATTATTAGAAATAGAACTACAAATGCAAATGTTCTGTGTATAAACTGCACTCCTGCTATCCCATTTACAAAATTACTCCATAAAGGAGTCATAGAATAAACAGATTCTGCAATCCAATCGTTATTCATTTTTGGCCAGCTATTGTAAACCTTTCCAGCATCCAGCCCAGCCACAAAAGCCCCATATATTATTTGTATTATCACTACAATCATCAGTATAAAAGATAGTTTGTATAGTGTTTTATTTTGATGACTTTTATTTGGGTAGATTAATGATAGAGCAACCCAAAAAGTGTATGAAAAAGTAAGAAAAGCGGTAATTAAATGAGTTGCTAGCCTAAAATGACTTACATCAGGATTATTTACTAATCCACTTTTCACCATCCACCATCCGATAGCTCCTTGAGAGGCCCCCATAAATAAAAGTACAATACACTGTAAAGTAAGTTTTTTTGATAATCTTTTTTTAATTAGAAAATATATGAAAGGTATTATAAAGACTAAACCAATTAATCTTCCAAGTAATCGATGAATATATTCCCAAAAAAATATGCTTTTAAACTCCGCAAGAGTAAACATATAATTTTGTTTTTGAAATTCTGGAAATTGCTTATATAGCTCAAATGTCTCTACCCATTGTTGATTATTTACAGGAGGAATAGAGCCTGCAAAAAGCTTCCAATCTACCATAGAAAGCCCAGAGCCCGTAAGTCTTGTTATACCACCAACAATTACCATTGTAAATATTAATAAACAGCCTGATAATAGCCAAACTATTACTGGGATATTCTCTTTTTTCATATTACTAAATATCTAATGAATATAGTATGGAGAGATCATAAGATAAACAACAACTCCAGTGATTGCTACATATAGCCATATTGGAAATGTTATCTTAGCTATCTTTCTATGAGGGTCAAACTCTTGCTGAATGGCTCTCACATAACTAATTAAAACTAGGGGAATAAGCACAATAGATAATATTATATGAGAGATTAGAATAATATAATAGATAAGCTTTACATATCCCTCACCCCCAAAAGGTGTAGGGTCTGATGTCATATGATATGCAATATACATGACTAAAAAAACTAAAGAAAGGGCAATACATGACTTCATTAGCCACTCATGAAGTACAACTTTTTTTGATTTAATTGCAAGTAATGCTATAACTAAAAGTACAGCTGTCAATCCATTTATGCAAGCATATATTGGAGGAAGAAATGATAACGGTGTAGCATTTGGAATTTTAACAGTGAAAAGAATAGCTACAACAATAGGTATCGCTATAGAAACAATCTTAATCCAAATACTATATTTATTTTTCTTAGTCATCAACTTTTATTTGAGTTTAATGTTTAGTTCATCAAGCTGTTTAGGATCTATGTTAGATGGTGAATCAATCATAATATCTCTTCCTGAATTATTTTTCGGAAAAGCAATAAAATCACGAATACTTTCTTCACCCCCAAGTATTGCACACAGCCTATCAAAGCCAAAAGCAACACCGCCATGAGGAGGAGCTCCATATTCAAATGCTTCCATTAGAAAACCAAATTGATCTTGGGCTTCTTTATCTGAAAAACCAAGATGTTTAAACATTAATTTTTGTAATTCTTTATCATGAATTCTTATTGAACCACCTCCAATTTCATTACCATTAAGTACAAGGTCATATGCATTTGCTCTTACTGAGGCAGGGTCGGATGCGATTTTTGAAATATCTTCTTTTTTGGGAGAAGTAAAAGGGTGGTGCATTGCATGGTATCTTTTAGATTCTTCATCCCACTCTAAAAGAGGGAAATCTAAGACCCATAAAGGAGCAAATTCTTCAGGATTTCTAAGAGATAAGTCCTCAGCTAGTTTTAATCTAAGTACACCAAGCGCCTTTCTTGTTTTTTCTTTTTCTCCGGACATTATAAGAAGTATATCTCCATTTTTAGATTTAGATTCTTTTTGCCAATGTGCTCTAGATTTTTCGTCAAAGAATTTATCAATGCTCGATTTTGATGTGCCATCATCATTATACTTACAGTAAATTAAGCCCGTAGCTCCAACTTG